>Ga0075366_10000287_pt1 | contig 22585 bp, 10 predicted proteins | sample EndMethybrTD3031_FD_72351 | JGI IMG/M metagenome (GOLD analysis project Ga0075366, IMG submission 72351) | Populus endosphere microbial communities from Tennessee, USA - Endosphere MetaG P. TD hybrid TD303-1 | ecosystem: Host-associated > Plants > Roots > Endosphere | place: USA: Tennessee...
AATTACGCAAGTGCCTGCAATACTTGCTCTAACTCTTTGTCAGAAGTAAACGTAATTTCCAGTTTGCCGCCTTTTGCTGACCGGCGGATATGCACCGGCGTGCCTAGTCGTTTGCTCAGTTTTTTGGTGGCAGGAGTTTCGGTCTGCATACGCTGCTTTGTCGCCTGCCTATCTTTGAAGCCTTCTTTAATAGATACGACGTACCGCTCAGCCTGGCGCACCGACCAGTCCCCCGAAATAATCGCCTTTAATAAGTCGCTCTGCTTTTCGGGCAAATCTTTAAGAGCCAGGATTGCGCGGGCATGGCCTTCGCTGATTTTCTTTTCGTGCAACGCAACACGCGCAGCTTCGGGAAGTTGCAGTAAGCGAACAATGTTGTTTACCGTTGATGAAGCCTTGCCCAGCCGCTTGGCCACAGTTTCATACGTCATATTAAACTGCTGATGCAGACGTTCGATAGAAACTGCCTGCTCCAGCGGCGATAAATCGACTCGCTGGACATTTTCGACAATCGCGATTTCGAGACGCTCTAAATCTTTTGTGGTACGGACAACCGTAGGGACTTTTTTGAGACCGGCCTGCTGTGCTGCACGCCATCGCCGTTCGCCGGCGATAATGGCGTAAGTGCCTCCGCCCACCGGAGTTACAACAAGTGGCTGCAGCACTCCGAACTGCTTAATCGAATCCGCTAATTGATCAAGTGCTTGTTTTTCGAAATGCTGCCGGGGCTGGTCCGGATTAGGCTCCAGGTCTTCTATGGCAATTTTTTGGATACGTTCATTGTCATCAAGCAGCAGACTTTTGTCGAAATCCTGAGGGATAAGTGCATCAAATCCCTTCCCTAGCCCTGACTTTTTAACCATTGACACGTTTCTCTACCTCCTTGGCAAACTGTTTGTACGCGCGCGCACCCTTAGACCAACGATCATGCTCAAAAATAGTTTTGCCGAAACTCGGCGCTTCGGCCAGCCGGACATTGCGGGGGATAACAGTTTTGAACAATTTGTCCCCGAAGTGCTCGCGCAACTCCTGCTCAACCTGCTCGGACAAGCTAGTGCGTTTGTCGTACATGGTAAGCACAACGCCAAGTAGGTCCAACGAGGGATTGAGGCCCTGCCTTACCTTTTGGATGGTGGCAAGCAATTGCCCAAGACCCTCAAGCGCGTAGTACTCAGATTGCACAGGAATAAGAATGGTGTGGGCAGCCACGAGCGCATTTATAGTCAGCAGACCCAAAGCTGGGGGACAATCAATGATAACGTAGGGGAACGTGCCTGGTTGCAGCGCCTGCTGGAGCGCGAATTCCCTGTTGGTCTGACTAACCAACTCCACCTCGGCTGCCGCCAAGTTAGCATTGGCCGGCAGGATGAAGAATCCCTCCCGGTTAGTAGGCTGTACGGCTTGATCGAGTGGGTTGCGACCGAAGAGGACATCGTAACTCGTTGTCTGGATGGAGTCTTTCGCAAGGCCGAGCCCGCTGGTAGCGTTCCCCTGGGGATCAAGGTCAACCAAAAGTACCGGCGACTTCTCGGATGCAAGCTGTGCCGCCAAGTTGACGGCCGTCGTCGTTTTGCCCACCCCGCCCTTCTGGTTAATTACCGCGATTATTGTTTGTTTCATATCCCCTCTTTGCCTGAAAGTATAGCACTAAGTGCCTATAGCATCCAGGAGTTAAGCATACGATAGCGGAGTATGCCGCTCGGCTAAGGGCCAAGTGCTTCCACTGTAAACTGAGTCATGGTGATAGTATTGCCGGCGTTTGCCGTGCCCCACGTAGCGTTGACCGTTATAGCCTGGCTAGTGGTAGTATCTATCGTGAAGAAATTAACATCACCGGCGGCAGTGTTAGAGTTCGGGAAGCCCCCACCTGCTCGGCCTGTACCACCGGCGTTGACTGAGGTGTACATCAACGCGCCGGTGGCATTTACGGCGCCGGTGCTACTCGGGTTACCGGAGTAGCACATGAAATCGACCTCCAAATCCCAACCTAATCGTGACGCGCTGCTGGGCATCGTGAACGGCCCCATAGTGCCAACTGTAGTACTGCCGAGTTTAACGCCCAAAGAAAACGTCTGCGAAGCAGTAAAAGTGCTGTAGTGACCACGGGCAGTGAGCCGGTAAACTCGTCCTGAAACACAGGAGCTAGCTGGTATCGTATAGGACTCAGCAAAAGTAGCACTTGCAACGCCACCTATTGAATCCCCCAGCACAAGGCCGGTTTTCGAGTGCACAACACCATCACAGCTTTGCCAAGCGCCGTTTGCATAGCATCGGAATGCCTTCAAACTTGAGTTATAGTACATACCGCCGTCCGTACCTGTCGGGTCGGCAACACCTGTCTTACCGTCTAACACGAGTAAGATGCCGGTAGAGTCAAGAGTACCGCTACCAATCTGGATACGAGCATTTGTGGTGTCGGCAACCAGGAGCGTTGCGCTGTTAGACCTCTGAATTTGGAACGCAGTAGTTGAGTCCGTATTCGATTTAGCGATGATACTTGCTGAAGCGGAGTTCGTAGCGAGCGTCAACCCGCCAGTGCCTGCCTGCAACAACAATGATGAAGCGTTATTGGTGTTACCGATGGTGATAGCTGCCTTACCCGTACTCGACGCTGCAAATTGTGTGCCGATATTAATAGTCTGGGTATTACCGGAAGCGATGGCGCCGTCTCCGATATTGATCGTGTTGCCTGCCGTTGATTGGCCAAGAGTAAGTGTTGCTGTAGTAGATACGTTGCCAATGGTAATAGGGTTGCTAGCAGTAGTCCCGATAAGAATCGTACCGCCGCTGCTTGCCTGGACCGATACAGCCGAGCTTCCACTACCACCCTGCACCAAAGTAGTACTGCCCGCCGCGCTGGAACCAATGTTAACCGCGCTGGTAGAGCCAGCATTGGTGCCAACATAAATAGTGTTAGTAATAAAGCCTGCGTTACCGATATAAATAGTCTGTGCGTTTGCCGTACCAATAGTAAGAGTACCGGAAGCTCCCGTATCAAGCGTAACGCTATTGCCTTGTATGATGGTGGCACTGGCTGCGTTGGTCGAGCCAATTGCAACAGTTTGAGCCGCACCAGAGGCTGTCGCAATGTTAACGGTGTGGGTCGCCGAGTTGGTGGCCATGTTAATGGTAGTAGCATTCGCGTCGCCGATAGCCAGGGTTCCAGCGGCAGCAATATCAAACGATGGCGCTTGCAGCGCATTAGCCGCCCGGCCGGTGCCGCTAATGCGGAAGTTGGCGGTTTGATCGGAAGAGCTTTGGTTTTGGATGTAGCCGTTCGAACCGGTACCACTGGCGAAACCACAGTTTGTCGAGCTTTGCAGACAGATGGTGCCAGACTCGTCCGGCAGGACAATGGCGCGGTTTGCGGTTGGCGTGCCGCTGGTCAATGTAGCGACGTTAGTATTTGTGGCGTTCTGGAAAACAAGTGAACCATCTAACGTGCTCGCCTTACCAAGAAGCACTCGTGCCGCGCTCGTATCCACCGTAAGCACTTCATTTGATGAAGCATTCTGGACGCGGAAGGCGGTTGTTGAGTTTGCAGAATTCTTAAAGATAGCCTGCCCGGTCGAACCGATACGCGCCTGCTCAGCGAGTGTCGACGCACCACTCGCTCGCGTCATGAAGCGAATCCCGCCAGCGTAGTCAGAGGCCGTTGCGCTCTCGTGGAAACCTTGAATTGCCGAGAAGGTCCGCTGAGTGTCGGCATTGCCGGCAAAGCCAATACCACCGCCAACGTTCTGGGCTGCTGCTGCCGTATCCGTTGACATGATGTTAAAGGTAAAGCCTGTTCCACCAGCCAGCAAGCCACTGGAAACCTCAAGCGAAGTAGTGGGAGCGGCTGTGCCAATACCTACACGGGCGTTCTGGGTGTCCACATCAAAGACATCTATCGTGCCGGCAGCGTTCTGAACACGGAAGGCGTTGGTGGCGTTTGTTGTGTTCTTAAAGAGAGTTAAGTTCGCGCCTACCGTCAAGCCGCCGCCGTTCCCCTGCAAGAAGAGTGTGGAAGTGGCGCCATTATTGCGGGCCATGATCTCGTTGTCGTCGATGGCCAGATTATCAGTATTATCCGCACCAATCTGGATGGCGCCTGTGCCTGAAGTCAGGTCGGCGTCACCATTCGCAGCACTGACACGCAGCATGGGGCTGGAAGTGTTGACCGTTATGACATCGGTCGTGCCGGCAGCGTTCCTAACACGGAAAGCAGCCGATGAGTTTGAGCTGTTCTGCAATGTCACGGCTCCCCCGTCGGCGATTGTTACTACGTCGGTTGCGTTATCGCGGAAAATCGCAATATTACCAGTGGAGGCGGCATTAGAAACAACCAGGGCGTCACCGGTGCCTGCGCCGGTCAGCGTCGTGGCGCCACTGGTGACAGTCAGGGTGCGGCTCGCCGCAATGGTCGTGTTCTTGTTGAGGTTAATGGCAGTGGCGTTGGTGGTTCCGACATTAAGTGCGACTGCCGTAGCCGTGTCGAGCAGCGGTGCTTGCAAGGCGACATCCGCGCGACCAGTACCACTGATCCAGAAGTTGGAGCTTGCTTGCTGTCCAGCGTTTTGGTTCTGAATGTAGCTTCCGCTTCCTGCTGAGGTAGCGAAACCACAGTTTGTCGAGCTTTGTAGACAAATAGTGCCTGTTTCGTCTGGGAGTGTGTACGTTCGGTTAGCGGTTAAGGCCCCTTGGATGATACTGCCGAGGAATGAAGATCCGCCGTGCGCAAAATTGATCGTGCCTGTCTGGGAGTTGGCTACGCCAACCGTGACGTCGCCACCCTGGATAATCAGATCTACGCTGGTTGTAACGTTTGTGCCGTTATCAGAAATGGTAGAATCTGCAACTGTCTGGGCGCCGCTGAACTTGGCCAGGCGGTTGGTGGTGCCGCCAGAGGTAGTGACACCGCCACCGATGCCCGCACAGTTTCCAGCAGTAGAACAAATACTATAGGTGCCAGCGGCCACAGATCGGTCGAAGTTGTACGTAACCGTGCCGACAGGGGTGCCATTAAAACCGACCGTCGTCGTAAAGCCGCCGCCGGTTGCCGTCAGCCGCGTGCTGGCATTACCCTGCAAGACCAACTGCTGGCCTGTTGCACCAATAGTCAGTGTCCCGCCTGGCGTTATGTTAAGCGCAGCGCTCGAGGTAATGTCTCCACCATTTACCGCGATGTCGCCTACAAATGCCGCATCCTTATCCACGCTAATAGATGTTGCATTTGTGGTACCGATATTAAGGACGCCTGCCGTAGCCCGATCAAAAAGTGGAGCCTGCAGAGCAGTGCCCGCCCGGCCGGTGCCGCTAATGCGGAAGTTGGCGGTTTGATCGGAAGAGTTCTGGTTTTGGATGTAGTTACCATCGCCCGAAGAAAGCGCAAAGCCACAGTTTGCCGAATTCTGCAGACAGATGGTGCCGCTTTCATCCGGCAAGCTGATGGTGCGGTTGGCGGTTGGCACTGTGAAGTTAAGAGTGCTAGTATTCGCGCCGCTCGTGGCAGTCAGCTTGGTCGCCGCGCCGCCCTGCAAGGTGAGCGTCTGGCTTGTTGCACCTACAGTCATGGCCCCACTTGGCGTAATGGTATTTACGTTCAAGCTGCTCCCAACAGTCACGCTGCCCGTAAAATTAGCTGCGCTTGAAATAGTCTGACCGTTAATATCCCCCGAGGTTATGGCACCAGTTGTGGCGAAATTCCCATTGGAACCAGTAATCGACCACTCATCGAAGGTAAGATCGGCAGTGGTTCCCACTATGCTGTTAGCGCCAACGCTTAGCCCCACTGTTATCTCGGCATCACTAACGTCGATACCTGTCCCTAGGCCTCCTGCCGCCGATTGGACTAACAAACCAACAGGCTGCGAGCGGTTAGTGTCGAGGTTCTCCAAAAGCAGAAGCTGTGATGGATCGGCCGTGCCCGCCCCATCAGCCCGACGGATAGCGACGGTGCCTGTGCTGCCCGTTGCGACATCTATTACGAAATTGGCATCGGTGGTCGTGTTAGCCAGCGTGAATGCAATATCGCGTGCGTTGGTGGTCGCAATACTGTTGCCGGCGTCATAAGCAGCCTGCAAGGTGTTGGATGAGCCCGAACCAGAACAGTTACCGCTGGAGAGACAGATGGTACCGCTGGCATCAGGTAGGGTGTAGGTACGGTTGGCGCTCAGTGCTCCCTGCAGAATACTGCCGAGGAAGCCCGAACCGCTATGCGCCAGATTTATCGTTCCGGTCTGGGAATTAGCCACACCTACAGTCACATCTCCACCTTGGATGATAAGATCAACGCTAGTCGTTACATTGGTCCCGTTGTCGGAGATAGTAGAGTCAGCAATCGCCTGGCTGCCGCTGAACTTGGCCAGGCGGTTGGTGGTGCCGCCAGAGGTAGTGACACCGCCACCCGCACCGGCACAGTTACCGGTATTCAGACAAATCGTAGCGCTTGCTCCGCCTGGGTCGGGCAGCGTGTAGACTGTATCTTGTCCAAGTGTTACGACTTCCAAAGTACCGGTGGCGCCAGCCCCATCATTCAATACTAATGAGCCGGCTTGCGATGTGCCGCCAATTGTCACACTCGCGCCAGATACCGTAGCCGAGCCAGCGGTAGTGATTGTCCCATTGGCAGCCACCTGAAAAGCGTTGGCAGTTCCGGCCGTAAGCGTTCCTGATGCATCAATATTGCCGCTCACCGCCAGTGTACCGCTCGGGTTGATAGTGCTGGTGTTGATGCCTGCAAAAGTAGGCGTCGCTCCGGTATTAATATTCTGGATAGTGTTCACTGCACCCGCCGTTACCGTGAAGTTGGTGCCGTTGAAGCTGGCGATACCCTTGGCGGCGGTCGTTGCGTCGTCGATTGTGATGGTGCTGCCAGAGGCGCTTGCATTGGCAATGCTTAGCGCGCCGGTCAGGCCGTTCAAAGAGGTTACGCCTGACGCCGGGCAATTACCGCTGGAGAGACAGATGGTACCGCTGGCATCAGGTAGGGTGTAAGTACGGTTGGCGCTCAGTGCTCCCTGGACAAGACTACCTAAAAAGCCCGAACCGCTGTTGGCCAGGTTAATAACCCCTGATTGCGTAGAAGGCACGCCGACCGTCAGATCCCCGCCCTGGATAACCATGTCGATACTAGTGAGCACATTTGTACCGTTGTCGGTAATGCTGGAATCGTTAATCGTTTGCCCGGCGGTAAATTTAGCCAAGCGGTTAGTGGTACCGCCAGGCGAAGTCACGCCCCCACCAGTTCCTACACAGTTGCCCACGGTAGTACAGATGTCATATGTACCCGCCGTGGCCGTGAGGAAGCGGTACGTTACATCCGCAGTTGGAGATTGGAAGCTGACCGTCGTGGTGTCGCCGCCGCTAGTAGCCGTAATCGTTGTAGCATCATTGCCCTGAAGCAACAACGATTGTCCGCCGACTCCTATGGTGAGCGCGCTGCTCGGTGTAATATTGTTCGTGTTAACCCCTGCAAAGGTAGGACTGGCAGTAGTGTTAATATTCTGGATAGTGTTGACGGCGCCGCTCGTTACCGTGAAGTTGGTGCCGTTGAAGCTGGCGATACCCTTGGCGGCGGTCGTTGCGTCGTCAATAGTAACAGTATTGCCTGTGCCGCTTGCGTTAGCAATATTCAGCGCGCCCGCCAAGCCATTCAACGAGGTAACTCCTGTGGCAGGACAGTTGCCGCTGGAGAGACAGAACGTTCCGCTGACGTCGGGCAAGGTGTACGTGCGGTTGGCAGTTAACGCGCCTTGGACGATCGTGCCAAGGAATGCTGATCCGCTGTGAGCAAACGCGACCGATCCCGTCTGAGCATTGGCAGTTCCCACGGTCACATTACCGCCTTGGATTACCATGTCAACGCTGGTAGTCACCGTCGTGCCATCGTCGGTAATTGTGGAATCGTTGATGGCCTGCCCACCTGTGAATTTGGCTAAGCGGTTGGTGGTGCCGCCACTTGTCGTAACAGCTCCGCCGATGCCAACACAGTTGCCGACAGTGGTACAGATGTCATACGTACCCGCGGCCGCAGTGAGGAAGCGGTACGTGACAGCAGCCGATGGCGTCTCAAAGTCGACGATGGTCGCATCCGAACCGTTGTAAGCAGTAAGTGTTGTAGAGGCATTGCCCTGCAAAACCAGTTCCTGGCTGGTCGATCCCACCGTTAATGTGCTACTTGGGTTAATAGAGTTGGTATTTACACCGGCAAAAGTTGGTGTGGCACCGCTGTTAATATTCTGGATAGTGTTGACGGCGCCGCTCGTTACCGTGAAGTTGGTGCCGTTGAAGCTGGCGATACCCTTGGCGGCGGTGCTGGCGTCATTAATGGTGACTGTGTTCCCGGCTGCACTGGCGTTAGCAATGATTACGGCACCCGTCAGGCCATTGACCGAAGTCACACCGGTTACTGGACAGTTGCCGCTCGACAAACAAATAGTACCGCTTATATCGGGCAGCGTGTACGTCCGGTTGGCCGTCAGCGCTCCTTGGACCAGGCTACCTATGAAATTAGCACCCCCGTCAGCCAAAGCAATGGTACCGGTTTGCGTAGCTGGCACGCCCACGGTTATCTCTCCCCCTTGCACTACTATGTCGACACTAGTAGTTACCGTGGTTCCGTCGTCGGTAATTGTGGAATCGTTGATGGCCTGACTGCCGCTAAACTTGGCTAAGCGGTTGGTGGTGCCGCCAGAGGTCGTAACAGAGCCGCCGACACCAACACAGTTGCCAGCGGTCGTACAAATATCATAAGTTCCTGCCGCGGCAGATAAGAAACGGTAGGTAACGTTAGCCGTTGGGGACTGGAAACTGACTGTCGTCGTATTACCGCCGTTAGTAGCGCGCAGCGTTGTCGATGCGCCACCTTGGAGCGTAAGCGTTTGTGCGGTTGAGCCAACCGTCAGTGCGGCGCTCGGGGTGATATTATTTGTGTTCAATCCTGCGAAGGTCGGAGTAGCCGAAGTATTTATATTTTGGATCGTGTTAACCGCACCTGCCGTTACCGTGAAGTTGGTGCCGTTGAAGCTGGCGATACCCTTACCCGAGGTAGAAGCATCATCGATAGTGATAGTACCTGCTGCCGCAGACGCATTAGCGATAGTAACCGCACCTGTCTGACCATTCAAAGAAGTAACTCCGGTAGAGGGGCAGTTGCCGCTGGAGAGACAGATGGTACCGCTGGCATCTGGCAAGGTGTAGGTCCGATTAGCAGTTAGGGCACCCTGCGTAATACTCCCTGCGAAGCTTGAACCCCCGTCCGCCAAAGCAATATTACCGGTTTGCGAGGCTGGCACCCCCACAGTTACGCTGCCGCCCTGCACGAGTAAGTCCACACTCGTGGTCACCGTCGTGCCATCGTCGGTAATTGTGGAATCGTTAATCACTTGGCTGCCGCTAAACTTGGCTAAACGATTGGTCGTACCTCCAGAGGTCGTAACAGAGCCGCCGACACCGACACAGTTTCCCGCTGTCGTACAAATATCGTAGGTACCTGCCGCGGCAGATAAGAAACGGTAGGTAACGTTAGCCGTTGGGGACTGGAAACTGACTGTCGTAGTGTTCCCCCCGTTTACTGCCCGTAACGTCGTTGATGCGCCGCCCTGCAAGGTGAGCGTCTGGCTTGTCGAGCCAACCGTCAGTGCGGCGCTCGGGGTGATATTATTTGTGTTCACGCTGGCAAATGTCGGAGAAGCTGCCGAGTTGATGTCCTGAATCGTGTTGACGGCGCCGCTCGTTACCGTGAAGTTGGTGCCGTTGAAGCTGGCGATACCCTTGGCGGCGGTGCTGGCGTCGTTGATTGTAATAGTGCTGCCAGCAGCTGAAGCATTGGCAATACTGAGAGCGCCAGTCAGGCTGTTCAAAGAAGTTACACCTCCTCCGCCACCGCCAGGGCAAACGCCCCAGGCTGGAGCCCCGGCCGTCGAGAGCAAACAAAGTCCCGCTCCACCCGCAACGACACTGGTGATAGCAGCTCCGCCCTGCCCGACAAGAACGCCATTATTTGCGAGAGAGTTGGCGCCAGTACCACCGCTATTCACTGCAAGCGGATTTGCCAGCGTAAGGCTACCGCTCACATTCACATTGCCGCTTACCGACAAGTCGCCTCCGACTCCAATAGCCAACCCCGCCTGGGTAATGATCGAGTTTTCAATATTCTGATCAGTAGTAAATACGGGGATTGTACCTGCCGTACCGCCACCGCTCGTTACCGTGCCTGTTCCAGCTGGTGTGGTGCTGATCGTGACATTGCCCGCGCCATCATCGCTCACGATGATATTGGGTGAACCGGACGCTATGCTGATAACACCGCTGTTACTGAAGTTCGTACCGTTGATAACAAGCCCCGGTCCAGCCGTGAACGTTACTGCGCCAGTCTCACCTTGGACAGAGATGACACCGCCGTTCGAAAGCTCATTGTTAGTGAGGTTCAACCCCTCTCCTAGTGTCAAGGGGCCAGTAGCACCGCCCAGACTCTGTACACCGATAGTTGGCTGCGTGTCGGTTAGGAATACAAAATTGGCGCCATTAAAGTACGCAAGCTGATTAGTGCCTTGATCGTAGTAGATCTGTCCGGCTTTTGCACCTGTCGGCTGCAAAGATGGCGTCAGGTAGAAGCTATCGCTCACCTGGAGTGTGCCGTTAATCGTAACGTTGGCCGCGCCCGCAAGCGACAGATCCTTGCCGCTAATCAATTCGCCCAGAGGTATTCGCACAGAATCAAACCGGTTGGCAGCCGGTGCGTTATCCTTCAGCTTATCCCGACTAAACAAGACAAAAACAAAGAGTGCTCCGCCTAGTATCAGTAGGGCAATCAGAAGCATAATCAACCAGGATTTGGTGCGCCAAAAATAACGGACCCTGTTTTCCCTTGGCTGCTCTTGCGAGATGAGCGGCTCCTGGTTGTCCGTGCCTTCGAGCGACAATGCGCCCCCTGTTGGTGGTGCGTGGACAATACTATCAGACCCAGAGGTCGCAGCAGCGCCTCCAGTATTTTGGCCTGGAAGTATGTCTTTTTGGTCTTTGTCTTCCATTTTATGGAATGTTTATTTTAGGGGTACAAAGCCCCGATTTCATCTTACACCGCTTATGCTTATGGGAGCAATATTTCTTTACAACGCTTTGTATGTTCTAGCTGGGTTTTAGCTGAAGTTTTATAGTACCAACACAGCATACATGGCCGCCACAGCAAATAGCAGCATCCCACAAACTGTCAGGCCTACTTGTAACAAGCTTTTTCGGATGGCATTTTCAGATAATGGATTACGGCCGATAGAGATAATACTTGAGCGGACCGAAGAGTAAAGCAGTACCGTAACACTTATGAACAGCAAAACCAGGATAAGTGCCGCAATCAGGACCCGCACCGGCGAAACTTGCCGTCCAGACACGGCGTTCGCCAGATCTTGCAGAAAGCTGGGCACAAGGCTGGACTTCTTTTCTTCTGGGGTAAAATAGGCTACGCCCACCTGCACAGGCACCAGTCCGATATGTACCTCTACTTCTTTGCCATCGGTATTTTTTATCTTTCGGGTTTCCCTTTGAACATCGGCAAGGTTTTCTTGGGCGGCTCCCACCACAGTAGTCCCTTCGACAGCGCGCATACCCACCCCTTCAATCGGCGAAGCCGTAATCTTGTCACCAGCCATTACGTCACCACCAACGTCGCTAACGAGCGCGAGCGTTAGCCCACTGGTAACCACTTGGATACCGCCGCTGCCTTCGGACAGCTGTATCAGGGGCTGGCTACTGACTACTCCTACAAGGCGGCTGACCCCTGCAATACTGCTCATTTCAACGGCATTGGAGGTATCCTTCAGCAGGCTCACGATAGTGGCGGGCGTTATTGAAGTATCCTTGGGTTGAAACTCCTGAGCAATAGCCGAATTACCTTGGGCTCTACCTAAGACGGGGAAAAGGGCTAACAAAAAAAACGCCCCACCACAGATGCCACATAATACAGACCGTAACCGAAGAGCGCTCAGATTAATGGATGGCATTAAGACGCAAACCTTCCTGCTAATGATTATAGCAGCGCTCTCCAAGATGCCCTAACAAAGGTGCCGAGGGAGATATATAGTACTATAAGGCTAGCACCATAGCGCTACTGCCCCACTTTTGTTCCACCCCTGATCGCGGTACCTCCGGTTATAGCAACGTTAGAAGGTACGGTGGTGAAGGTACCGATACTGGATGCCGTACTCCACTGATTATACCCACCAGGGTCGATGGCGTAGGCGCGCCACCAGTATTGTGCATTAGCCGTCAGCACCGGTGACTGATACACATGGACTGCCGGTTGCGAACTACTTAAGACAGAGCTGGCGGTGTAAGCAGTACCGCTGCTCATGTCTTGTGATGCCCAGCCAGTCTGGGATGATGTTTGGTCGATGGTACGGACCACCGAAGAGCAGTTGCTGGTCGAGCAAACCTCGATCTTATAGCGAACGTAATCGCCGTTAGGGTCGGTCGTCCAAAAGCGCAGCATGGGCGCGAGTGGAGCATTTGCACCGCTGACAGGCTCTATAAGCGTAGGGGCTGCTGGCGGCCCAGTGGTAATAAATGAAGATATCTCAGAGGCATCACTCCAGGCGTTAGAGCCACCAGGGTCGATGGCGTAGGCGCGCCACCAGTATTGCGTGCCGGCACTAAGTGCTGGCGTCTGATATACATGGGAAGCTAGGGTCGAGCTGCCGATAGTATCAGATGAGGCATACGCCGTCCCAGATTGCGCGTCCTGGCCACTCCAGCCAGTCTGGGATGATGTTTGGTCGATGGTCCTCAGAATACTGGAACAATCGCTATTGGAACATACTTCAATCTTATAACGAAGATAATCAGGATCAACTCTGTCGGCTGCCCTAAGTTGAAACGTGGGCTGTAACGCCACTGAGCCAGTAAGTGGCGTGAGTATAGGCGCATCCGGCGGATACTGCTCTTCCGCGCCAAATGAGTTCATTGCGTTGGTATCGGTTATGTATTCTGCCTCAGTCCATTCGGCCGAGCGTATGTTGTTGGATATTCGCAGCTCGTCGATAGTACCAGCCCAGTATTCGTTTACGATATCGTTTCCGATATGAAGACGCCCGGTGTTGGGAGGCAAGGCTGTAGTCTGGGCAGTCGTAGAGTTCAAAGAACCATTAAGATACATCCTGACTTGGTTTGCCGCGTTGTCGTACACTGCCGTAAGGTAATACCAGGTACTTGTCGTAGGAGACGTTGCTGTGGGCGAAGCAAGAAAGCTAGCGCTGTAGTTCATCTGAAACTTACCGTTATCATCGTACTGTATACAGTAGTTAGGGTTGAACGAGTCGTCCTTACAGAGTATGGTAGCCCACGTCGGAAGCGAAGTGGCGTTGACCCACACAGAGACAGTCATGTTGTCGTTCATGTCCAGCGAGTTGGCGTCAGGTACAAGGACGGTTGAAGAGCTATACACCTGCCCACCGCCAATCCTGCCCGAAGTGGTGGGGTTAGGGCTGGTCGCGCTGGTTTTTGCGCCGTTATTGGCGTTACTTGTGGAGTCGAAAAGTGTAGTCCCGCTCGTTTCGCCGGAATGCCAAATGCCTGCATAATTTGAGTTCCACACTCCTGTAGCATTTTGCGCATCAGTAGTAGAATTGTTTCCGTAATACATCCAGATATATTTAGTGGTCGAACCTGCGGGGATCGATGGCACCCGAACCCATACTTCGCTTGTGCCGGTCTCATCCCACTTCTCTATCTCATAATCGAGTGCCGTAGTGTCATCGTCCTCTACAAACCGGACGTCCTGGCCCGAGTTTTGGGTATGAGCATAATTAATATTGCCCGATGATAGCGATACTCTTATAGGAAAATTGGTAAGCGTTTCAGAGCTGGCAGAGTTATTAAGCGTTATCTTCTTGCGGTAAAACCAGCCGCTATTCCACCACACAGCACTAGCCTTCCCCTGCAAGACAAGCGGTAATAGTATGCCCAGTACAGTCAGCGCCAATACACTGGCCGCCCAAATACGCTTGGTAGGACGCTTGTTTCCTTTGTTGGTCCGTTTGGTCAAAGCTCGCTGCAACGGGCGCTTTAGATCTGCCATAGCTATCCGCTAGCATAACAAGTACGCACTATTAAAACAAAGTTACTTGTCTGCTGATCTTAAAATACTGTACATTACTGCTTATGGATAGTGAGACTGAACCAAGGACGCATCACCACAGTTACAAAAAGCTATTGGTCATCGGCTTGATCTTTGTCGCTGTCATCGGCGGCGTGGGATTTTACCTTTACGAAAGACAGTCCCGTACTCCTTTGGATGCCCTCAGCAAAAATGTCAGCTTCCCCCTGTACTATCCGAAAGAAATGCCCCGTGATTACCGCCTCGCAGGCCCCGACGTAAAAGTGTTAGGCGATATTGTCTTATATAAACTGATGAGCGCGTCCAAAAAACCAACGCTCATTGTCACACTTCAGGCTCTCCCCAATGATTTCGATGCCGGCAAATTCGCGAAGAAAGAAGCACAACCCTTATTATTGCCTGTTGGGACGTTGTACGATGCCAGCCAAGGCAAGGCAGACCAGTATTTTATAACAACCAAAGAGGGAGCACTTATTGCGCTCACTTCATCCGATAAGGTCGACAGCGAGCTGGTCAATTCCCTGGCCACAAGCCTTCGCCGCGTTAAATAGCACGGCGGCTAATTATTGAGGCTGACAGACGGCATATTGACTGCGGCCGTAATGCCGGATAAAGTCACCGAGGAAGGAAGGACTAATCCGCCCCCACTGGCGATGGTGCCGGTACGCGCTATCATACCGGCAATCGGCAAGGCCGCGCCCGAAACGGCGCCCGTTGCTGAATTCCATGTCGTAGCAATGTAGTACTGCCCTGCCTCCAGCACTCGCGCTGAGCCTGCCTGGGTAGGCGCAATAGTCTTAAGGCCGGTTGCAGTACCGACACTGCTGCTCCCGCCATTCAGCACAAGGTTGCCAGCCGCATTGTAGACACCTACATCTCCTGCCGCGCCCAGCGTAGTAACCACGCGTATCCTTATTTCGTTCACTGTCAGCTGGCCCGGGATATAAAGAGGCGTAATGACAATGGTCGCAGCTGCAGCCTTCGAGATACTGGTGACTGCCGGGCCCTCGACAGTAGTTACCGAATCCGCTACGCCGTTTATACAGTTTTTCCAGGCGCCATTTTCGTAACATCGGAAGGCATTTTTGCTTGTGCTATAGTACATCGCCCCGCTAACACCGGTAGGATCACTGCTTTGGTTATAACTGTCAAGGACGATAGTTATGGCAGTCGCATCTGTCGTAGAAGAGCCGACCTGCAAGCGGTTATTGGTGGTATCGGCGGTAAATAGCGCGGTGGAGCTGGAGTTTTGCACCTGGAATGAGGCAGTGGAGTTTGTGCCAGGCTTGGCAATAACTGCATTTGCCCCGCCTGCTGTTAGGGTCAGGTTGCCAGACCCGGCGGATACGCCAAGGGCACCCGAACTCGTGCTAAATGTCTGCCCTGATGCAATAGTGACCGAACCATTGGTGTCCACTTTAAATTTCTCATTTCCAGATCCGGCCTTGGTAGCGAGAATAAGGTTGCCTGTCGCGGAGTTGTTGTTCTCGTTGATCCATAACAGATTAGAAGCGACAGTCCCGCTGCCACTGGAAGTCGACTCTATTTTTACAACAGAACCAGTCAAGGCATTCGATCCTGCCGTAATATTTCGTGTAAATGTGAAGTCATTACCGCTGTAGGCAGAGGATAGGGTAAGCGCCTTGGTGCCCTGGAATACATCAGCAGAAGCCGACAGTTGCATAGTAATATTACCCGAGCCGCTGCCGATCCGTGTCGTACCCGATGATGCTGTGAATACAGCCTCGTTAGCAGTCCCGTCGTAATAGATGTCGGCATAAGCCGTGGGGCTGGTACCATCCGCATATATCTTCAGGTGGCTTGTGCTCGTGTCGAAGATAAAAGCGGTGTTGCCAGAAGTGTCTTGCAGTGTAAGCCCGGTAGCAGCCATGCCAAAGAGCGTAGCAGTGCCGGCAGCATTCTGTATCTGGAATAAGTTGCCGCTAACACCTCCTACTGCATCGCGGATCTTAATGCCGCCGTTAGTGACGCTTAGCGAAATTTGCGGGTTTGCAGTACCGGAGTTGTCGTAGCCATTTTGAAGCGTACCGCCTCCACCGCCTCCACCGGCGCCACAGGCGCCAAAGCCAAGCACGCCGGTGCCCGTAGTGTCCTTCAAACAATCGCCATTTGCCCCTAGCGCCGTCGGAAGCGTCAATGCATAGCCTGTGCTTGTCGTGCCGCTCTGGATCGTGATGGTGTTGTTATTGGTAGCGTTACTTATCACCATCTTGCCGGTAACGCTGGAGCCTTCGCCCAGCTGGATGTTCGCGCCAGAAGTGTTGACTCCGAAAATCGCCGCCGCTGAGCTATTCTGGACTTGGAACGTCGTTGTGTTGTTAGACCCCGGCTTAACAATGGTGTTGCTGGCCTGGATATTAAGCCCGCCGCCAAGTTTCTGCAAATACAAGTTGCTGGTACTGCCATTTGCCCTAGCCATAATCTCGTTGTCGTCAATGGCCAGATTGTCGGCATTATCTGCTCCGATCTGAATAGCGCCTGTACCTGAGGTTGTTGTAATATTGGTAATTGAGCCCGTTACCATCCGGATGAAATTGTTGATCGTATCAACAACAAAAACCTTGCCTGCCCCGCTGTTTTGAACCTGGAAGGCAGTAGTGGAGTCGGTTGCTGCCTTAAATAAGCCGGCGCCAAGCACAGTTAGGGTCTTATCTGTGACAACAGTGGTGTTCTGGTTGAGGTTGATGCCATTCGTTGCGTTTGTAGTACCGATATTGAGCGTACCGCCCCCAGAGGCCGTATCAACCGTGTTGGTATACAAAAGTGGCGACTGGAGTGTCGTGCCTGCTATCGCTGTTCCAGAGATGTTTAAGTTTCCCGTCTGTGCCGTCCCGGGTGTAGAGCCTTGTAGTTGCACAAAACTGCCCGAAGCGCCGCCGCTCGTCAAAAAGCCGCAGTTGACCGAATTCTGGATACAAATTGTGCCCGCTTCATTTGGCAGAAGAATACTATTGCTGGCCGATTGCGTCGCCCACCCAAGCGTACTTTGGTTCGAGCCGTTAGTATTAGCCAGCTGACCAGCCCGGAATGCGTAAGGCACCCCTGTCAGCTTAAGGCGAGGCGTCATTTCCCCGTCCCAGCCGGGCGTTCCAGTACCGCCAACGTTCATAGTCAGCCAAAGCTCCTGATCCCAGTTAATTGTTGAGCCAAAAGCTGTGACACTTCCCAAATTTACCGCAAGATATCCATTCACCACACGGACTTTATTAGAGGTCGTACGGGTTTCCGTCCAAAGACAGGTGCTGTCGCCAGAACATGAACCTTGTGATGAACCTGAAGAGCTGGAGGCACTGTAAACCTTAAATTCAACATTGTAATTGCCGTCGGGCACCAGGTTGCCCGCAGCCGTGAGTAACCGCGCCTGAAAGTTAAGCGTGTTGTTCGTGGCGGCATATACGGGATGTGGATCTGTTAACGCTGCCACGAAGCCGACCACGGCCACAAAGGCAGCTACAGCCACTAACACCATACGGAAAATCAGACTCAGTCGTTTCGGTTTTTGTTTCATTGGTTTTTGTTTACATCCGGTCTTTCAATAGACTCGTCCGTAACTATTATTATCCGTCTATACCGGACGGTGCTCAAGAGCAAATAGCACAAAAAGTATGCAGCTAAAATGAAAGCTTTTTGCATATTTTTTGCACTAGCTTTGGAGTAACTCTAACAACAAAGAAACAATCCCTCTGGTGCCAGGAGTTTCTAACCTCTGCACACAACACACGTGACCTGAATTAACTAATGTATTAAAAACAACGAGCCTCTGAAGGCTCGCTGCTTTTTCCACAGGCGCTATCGCTGATCTAAGCGATTTTGGTGATCTTGATGGCGGTGTGGCGCTGGCGATGGCCGCGTACTTTGTGCACGCGCTTTTTTGCCTTGTAACGAATAGAGGTGACTTTGTCAGCCTTCACTTCGTCGGCAACAACTTCAGCACTCACCTTAACCTTCTCTACCGTTGGAGCGCCAACCTTTATGGTCTCGCCATCGATGACCAGTAGAGCGTCAAAAGCGACTTTCTTATCGTCACTACCGAGGAGTTCAACTTCAATAGTCTCGCCTTCAGTGACGAGGTATTGTTTGCCGCCAGTAGCAATAACTGCTTTCTTCATATTTCTTCTACTTCTCTCTTTATAAGAATGTAACTACCAAAAGATGATATCAGATATGACGCTCTCTGTAAAGAGTTGCGGGAGCCAGGGCTAAGCTTTTTCTAAGGCAATGGTCAGGGGCGCGTCGTCTACGCTGCATGACGACTCATACTCAAAGCTCTGATCAAAGACAATCTGTTTTGCAAGTGTCTCATCCTGAATAGTTTGCAGGTGTTCGTGCATCGCTTCGCGAAGCTGCTCATCACTAGTGGAAAGACTGAGCTTGATGCGGTCATCGACATTCAACCCAGCCTTTTTGCGGGCACTTTGGATGTTGCGGACCACTTCGCGCATCATACCTTCCCGTTTGAGCGTCGGGGTAATCTTGAGGTCAAGTTCTAATAGTGGGGCAAATGTCTGTACGGTTACGCCCTTAACCACCTTACTAAGTACAATCTTTTCTGACTGGACATTGACGTCTTTGACGTTAAGTTCCTCCGCGACAACACCTTTCAAGTCATCCCTCAGAAGACCCTTGGGATCGTAAATTGTAACGGATTGAAGCGGCTGACGAACCTTATATGTCCCTGTCTGTCCGCTCGCTGACGCGCGCTGCGAAAGCCCTTCGTTGATGACCTCTCTTACGAAGCCCATACAATGCAGCTCAAGCTCATTTATGTGCCCAGCCTTCGGCCAGTCACGCAAATGGACAGACCCGCCGCCAGTCAGCTTTATATACAGCTCTTCGGCCAAAAATGGGGTGAATGGAGCCATAACATGTGCCAGTTGTACTAAAACATAGTGCAGAGTACGGTATGCATCATTTTTGTCGGTGTCATCTCCGCTCTTCCAGAAACGGCGGCGCGAACGGCGCACATACCAATTGGAAGCATCATCGATGAACGGCAGGATTGGCTTGGTAGCATTCGGTAGATCGTACTTGTTCATGTGACTCTCTACCTCATGGATCAGCTGATGCAAACGCGACACAATCCACTGATCGAGCGGATTTTTGAGGCCTTCACTTGGGTCGTCAAGCTTGCCGTCCCACTCCCAGCCGTCAACGTCAGCGTACATAGTGAAGAAGTCGTACATATTCCAGACCATGCTGAGTTTGCGTGCAATATCAGCTACGTCCTTGTCTACCAAGGCGTAATCGTCGCCGTTTAATAGGGGTGATTGCAAGAAAAGATACCGTAAACTGTCAGCCGAATATTGGTCCATCAATTCGTTAGGATCGGTATAATTGCCGTAGCTCTTGCTCATTTTGCGGCCATCATTGCCAGCGATTGTGCCGTGTACCAAGGCATTGCTGAAAGCCTTGGTTCCGAACAAACCGACGCTTACGGCCTGCATGTAGTAGAACCACGCCCTTACCTGGGGCACGTACTCCACGATAAAGTCACCTGGGAAGTTCTGTTCAAACTTCTCGACGTTTTCAAAGGGGTAATGGAACTGGGCAAAAGGCATTGAACCGCTTTCGAACCAGCAGTCGAGGACTTTCTCGATCCTCTTGTAGCTGACACCATCAATTTCGAAGGTAACATTGTCGATCCATGGCCGGTGATAGTCATCCAGCTCTCTGCCGCTCAACTCCTTGAGTTCAGCGTAGCTTCCCACGACTTTGATGTGCTCTCTGCCTTTCTTGTCTACACCTTTCCATACCGGCATGGCCGTCGCCCAAAAACGATCGCGGCTCATATTCCAATCTGGAGCGGTTTCGATAGTCTTTGCTGAACGCCCATTCTTGATATGCTCCGGGAACCAATTTATAGCCCCGTTCTGCTCAAGCATCTCTTTTCGCTGGCCTTCGATATCCATAAACCAGCTCGGGTGAGCTCGATACATGAGCTTGGTGCCACATCGGTGACAGTGGGGATAGCTGTGGGTGATGTAGTCGATTTTCCAGATGGCCCCCCGCTCATGCAATGTCTTGGCGATGGGCTTATTAGCATCCCAGACGTACTGACTCTTCCATTCACCAGAGTCATAAAAGCCATTGTCATCGATGTTAGAGACTGTCGGAAAGCCCTTTTCCTTGGCCAACTGGAAGTCTTCTTCACCATAGGCCGGTGCAAGGTGCACGATACCTGAGCCATTCTCGACACTCACATAGTCTGCGTGCCATACCCTGTGGGCTTTTTTACCACGGCTTTCAAAAAGTGGGTCATATTCTTTGCCGACAAGCTCGCTGCCCTTAAGGGTGCGCTCGACTGTATATTTCAGGGGCTGGTGCTTTTCATCGGTCAAAACCTTCGGCACCAGCTCTTTAGCCAGAACAAACTTCTGTCCGTCTTCCAACTTTACCTCGACGTAGTCGAATTGCTGGTTGACGGCCACAGCAGTGTTTGCGGGCAACGTCCAGGGTGTTGTTGTCCAGGCCAGCAACACAGTGTCCTCGTCCTTCAGCTTGAACTTAACAAACACCGACGGATCTGTAACATCCTGGTAGGAGTTGTCCATGGCGACTTCCGCTTTGGAGATTGGCGTAGCGTCCCGCACGCAATACAACAGCACTTTTTCGCCTTCATAGATCTTCCCTTTTTCGTACAACTCCTTGAATGCCCACCAAACACTCTCCATGTACTCCTTGTCCATGGTTTTATAGGCGCCACGAAAGTCGACCCACCGTCCTATGCGGTCAATTGTATCTTCCCAGAGAGAGCCTGTTTGTACCATATTTTCGCGGCACGTTTTGATGTACTCTTCCAGGCTGATTTTTGTGCCCACATCACGCTTGTCGGTAATGCCAAGCTTTTTCTCGGTAAACACTTCCGCCGGCAGGCCGTGACAGTCCCACCCCCAGACGCGCTCAACCCGCTTGCCTTGCATGGTCCAATAGCGAGCTACAACATCTTTGACAACACTGGTCAGCAGTGTTCCATGATGCGGCACACCGGTGACGAACGGGGGGCCATCGTAAAACACGTAGCTATTGCTTTTTGCCCGCTTCTCTACCGATTTTTGGAATGTCCCGTTTTTCTTCCAATACTTAACGAGGTCTTTCTCGTATTCGATAGCTTTTCGCCTGGTGCCTTGTTTGAACTTCATCTTCTCTTCCTTAATATAAAAATCATCTCTTCTGACTGTTGGAACCCTAACTTGAGGGCGGTACCATCCAACTTCCAGAAGAGATGACTCTTCAAGGCGCTTATTTGCCGCTATTACGGGCTGCCCGTCAGGTTCTACGTCGCGCGGCGGTGGCCGATACGATTTCTTCCTGCTGCTTCGCGGTTGATAGCCGCTCATCTGTTAAACAGAATGCATTGTTGTTACTTTCGTAACATTCACTATAATACTCCACCTGCCTCACCGAATCAAGCACGCATATAGCCGGCTACTTCGTCCATGAGCGGGAGCGGCTGGCCTTGCCACACGTTCATCATCTTGCCGTCTTCGGCTACAACAATAATCGCTGGGAATGACCAGATGTCGTACAAGCTGGCCGTTGCGGAACCGTCGCGGGTATTTACACTTACGAGCTCTATTGCATTACCGGGGTTATGCCGGTGCTCAAAATCACGCACAAACGTTTCTACGATTGTGGAATGCTCTGACTCAGGACGATAAAGGATAAGCACCTTCATATGCATCGAGCTTACCATATGGCGGCTATTCGCCACAAGAAAGTAAACGCTAAAAGAAGGACGATTTAAGTTGATATTAAGAAAGGCGCGCCCGGGATGGACGCGCCTTTTGTTGGCTTACGGGCGAGCCCGGATTAGCTACAGCCGGTAGTCGACCCACAGCTGGAGCAGACATAGCAGCTTCCTGCACGCTGGGTCTGGTTACCGCAGTTGAAACAGAGCGGTGCAGTGCTGTCACCGCCATGGGAGGCTTTCGGCTCCTTGTGGACTGGTGCCAGCGTGCTAACTGTAGTAGTCTCGACTCTTTGTTCGGCGACAACAGCCTTTGGAGCCTCTTTAGGCTTTTCTGCCTCAAGGAGCTTGCCGTCAGGAGTCTGGTCATCCGTCAGCTCCATCGCGGTCTGCGCCTCTGGCATGTCTTCGATAGAAGCCAGACCGAGTTCCAGCCGGTCATCGAAGCTCAAGTAGTCAAGGGCCAAACGACGGAAGATATAGTCCGTGATCGAACTTGCCGTCCGGATCTCCTCATCGTCGGTGATGCCAGCCGGAGCAAAGCTGCTACTCATAAGCGTCTTAACGTAGCTTTTAAGTGGCACACCGTACTGCAAACCGTGGCTGACTGAGATAGCGAACGAGTCCATAAGGCCGGACAGGGTTGAACCTTGCTTCGAAACGCTGATGAACAGTTCACCGGGCGTGCCGTCTTCGTACTGGCTTACTGTGAAGAAGCCCTTTAGATCCGCGATCTTAAACTTGTAGGTGCGGCTTGCGCGTCGACGTGGGAGCAGCCGGCGAAC
>Ga0075366_10000288_pt1 | contig 22515 bp, 34 predicted proteins | sample EndMethybrTD3031_FD_72351 | JGI IMG/M metagenome (GOLD analysis project Ga0075366, IMG submission 72351) | Populus endosphere microbial communities from Tennessee, USA - Endosphere MetaG P. TD hybrid TD303-1 | ecosystem: Host-associated > Plants > Roots > Endosphere | place: USA: Tennessee...
ATATATAATAGACCATCCCGCGCTATAAATCGACAAACACCCGATAACGCACTATAACAGCAAAATAGGCCTATATAGTGCATTTTCGGGGGTTGATAGACAAAATCAGTGCTTTCATCTATAGGTTTGTGGGGTTGGTAGACGAGTGTTTCATTATCGTACACCTGTTTTAATTTAATGCGACTGACGACGTGTCTACAAATTGGATTCATAAAATCGTCAATCCGGCTAATGAATTTTGCATTGAAAATTCACAAACAAAAAATCCCGCCTTTCAGCGGGACTTCTCATTAACTATTAACTGATAAACTAATTAGAAGGCATATACTTGTTCTGTAGCAGTAGTAGCATTGCTTAGCTGGATAACTTGTTTTACCACACCACTGGCAGATGCTACTTTAACCGTGTAATCCCCTTCAGCCAGGCCGTCCATTAAATAACTTTTTTGCACTTTGTCGGCATCTACAGTAAACTTATCGTTCATTACCAGGCTGCCATCAGCGCTGTATATCATTATAGCTACCTCGCCGTCGGTAGCGTTATCAATATTAACGTCTATGCCACAGGTGTTCGAGTAATAACTTACCGAAGCTGTCACCTGGTTGGTCAGGGTATCGGTTTTTATTTTGTTAGCGGCAAATGCACCTGTTGATAATAATGCGAAAGCGAATAATAAGGCTGAAGTTTTGATGGCAGTTTTCATGATAATATTAATTTTTAAAGTGATAAATTTTGTTTGTTGTTTCGTTTCAATGTCCAAAGCAACGCATTTGTTCCGTACCAAAATTGCATAGTATACCACTCACCTATATAAGTATACCAAAGCATTGTAAAAAGATATATCAGCTAAAAAGCAACGGTAAATAACCTTTTACTTGTTTCATCTACAAATAGTGCCCTTTCATCCACATTATTTCCCAACTGATAGCTATTCGGGTAAACCAGCCTTGTTTATTAGCTATAATTTGCCATGTACGGTTTTTACAAACCAATGCGCCAAATGCCTGTTCTTTTAATTATGCAGATAGAACTATCAGGAAACAGCCAGCATATCAATCAAAAAGAAAATCACATCGTTATTAAAACCCCACAGGCCGAAGCAAGGGTTTGGGTGTACTCGCCAACCATTATCCGGGTAAATATCAGCACGCGGTTTAGTACAGCCGACCACTCCTTCGCCGTGATACAGCAACCGGAAGGAAACCTCAGGTATGACGAATCGCCGGATGAGGTTTCTATATATACCGGCGAACTGGAACTACGCATTACCAAAGCGCCCTTGCGCTTTAACTTTTATACCCCCGATGGCGTATTATTAAGCGGCGACGACGACCGTTTTGGTACCGTTTGGCAAGGCGAAAGCGTAACCAACTATCGCCGCATGTTTAAAGATGAGCGCTTTATTGGTCTGGGCGAAAAAACCGGTAATCTCGACCGCCGGGGTAGCAGCTACGTGAACTGGAATACCGATGCTGTTGATTATCATGCAAAGTCGGACCCGCTATATAAAACTTTCCCGTTTTTTGTGGGCTTGCATAACGGGCTTACCTATGGCTTTTTCCTGGATAATACACATCGTTCACATTTCGACTTTGGCGCCAGTACCGACCATAGTATGTACTGGCTGGGCGCCGATGGTGGTGATATGAATTACTACTTCTTTGGGGCGCAGGGCGTGGCTAATATCATTAAAGATTACACCTGGTTAACCGGCAGGATGGAAATGCCGCCGCTTTGGAGCCTGGGCTACCAGCAATGCCGCTGGAGTTATATGAGTGCTGACGAATTGCTGGATGTGGCCCGAAATTTCCGCAAATGCAATATCCCGGCCGATGTGCTGTATTGTGATATTGATTACATGGACGGTTACAAAATATTTACCTGGGATAAAAAGACCTTTCCTGATCCGAAGGGGTTGATCGACGAGTTAGGATCCATGGGATTCAGGCTGGTAACTATAGTTGACCCCGGCATTAAAATAGAGGAAGGCTATCAACAGTATGATGAAGGGGTAGCTAACAATTATTTTGCTACTTATCCTGATGGCGAAAAATATATTGGCGAAGTATGGCCGGGCCGCTGTCATTTCCCTAATTTTTATGATGCTGAAGTACGCGATTGGTGGGGCCGATCGTTCAGCGCATTGACAGAGCCCGGGGTAGCCGGTTTTTGGAACGACATGAATGAACCCGCAGCCTGGGGACAAAACATCCCCAACCTGGTTAAATTTGGCGAACACTATATGCCCGAAGTCAGGAATGCTTACGGAATGCAAATGTCGCGGGGTACATATCATGGCACTAAACACCTTTTAAAAGGCAAGCGCCCATTTGTACTCACCCGTGCGGCTTATGCCGGTATACAGCGTTATTCAGCTGTTTGGACGGGTGACAACACCGCTAACGATGCCCACATGCTGCTTGGCTGCCGACTGGTGAATAGTTTGGGGATTACCGGGGTGTCATTTACGGGTGTTGATATCGGGGGTTTCAGCGGCAACCCTACACCAGAATTGATGGTACGCTGGAATTCCCTGGGGGTGTATACGCCTATGTTCCGCAACCATGCTATGATCGATACCGCCATGCGCGAGCCCTGGCGCTGGGGCAAGCAAAATGAAAAGATCATTAAAAAGGATATTGAACAACGCTATAAACTACTTCCTTATATCTATTCCTCGTTTTATCAATCGCACCAAACGGGTTTACCAATTAGCCGCACGCTGGCTATTGAATATCCATTTGATAAGCTTGTTTACGAGCATATCTACCAAAACCAATTCATGTTTGGTGATAACCTGTTAGTTGCCCCTGTAGCCAGCACCGAACGGGCCATTAAAGTTTACTTGCCACCCGGTGAATGGTACCGTTTAAGCACAGATAAAAAATTAACGGGCGGCAAAATAGTGAAGGCAGAAGCCCCCTTAATCGATTTACCGGTATTTGTAAAAGCAGGGGCAATTATTCCCATGCAAAACATTATACAAAGCACCAATGAGCCTGGCGACGGCGTTTTGCAACTTCATATCTGGAACGGCAAGCTACCTACTTCATTTACTTATTACGAAGATGATGGTTTAAGTTACGATTACGAGCAAGGGGCATATTACAAGCGCGAGATTAGTTTCGACCCGCGTAAGAAACAGATGGTTTTATCCACAGTTGAGGGCAGGTTTGAATCAAGATTTAATCAAGTGCGCCTGGTTTGGCACGGGTTTGAGAAGGTGAAGGATAAAGTGGTGGATAATGAGCATGGGGAGATGGTGATTAGTATATAATAGAAACCCCACGCCGTCATGCCGAACTTGTTTCGGCATCCCATCATGTAGGCTAAAACGCACTTAATTCGCTTTTAAGTCCCGCATCTCAGGATTAACGGATTTGATGAGATCGACTTTCCAGTCCTGGTGCCAGTTCTTTAGTTGCTTTTCACGCGCAATAGCATCGGTGACCAATTCAAAAGCTTCGTAGTAAATCAGATCATGTAAATTATATCTTTTCACAAAAGCTGAACCTTCGCCGGAAATGTGCTGTTCAATTCGTGCCGTCAGGTTACTTGTTATACCAATGTAAAAGGTAGTCCGGTATTTATTAGACATGATGTAGACATATCCTTTTTTATTAAGCATCAACTAATATAATAAATCAAATTCGCATGTCCTGTGGGATATTTCTGCATGTCCTGTGGGATGCCGAATCAAGTTCGGCATGACGATGAGGGGTAATCTATCACAGTCGCTTGTCCTGTGGGATGCCGAAACAAGTTCGGCATGACGGCTAGGTGAGGCAATTAGTAAAAACCAAAAAGCCCCACTGGAATAATCCAGCGGGGCTTTTACTTTATATTGACGTTACTTATTTTACTTCTTCAAAGTCAACATCGGTTACGCTGTCGGCGCCGCCTTCAGGTTGTGCAGCTTGCTGACCTGCACCTGCGTCAGGGCCTGGTTGGCCACCTTCAGCTGAAGCTTTGTACATGTCTTCAGAAGCAGCTTGCCATGAGGCATTCAGTTCTGTTTGTGCAGCATCAATATCAGCCAGGTTTTTAGCAGCATAAGCATCTTTCAGTTTTTTCAAACCATCTTCAATAGGTGCTTTTTTGTCAGCAGGAATTTTATCGCCGTATTCTTTCAGTTGTTTTTCTGTCGAGAAGATCAGCGCGTCTGCCGAGTTTAGTTTTTCAACTTCCTCTTTAGCTATCCTGTCTGCTTCAGCATTTGCTTCCGCTTCGTCCTTCATCTTTTTGATCTCTGCTTCGGTTAAACCTGAAGAAGCTTCGATACGGATCTTTTGCTCTTTACCGGTTGCTTTATCTTTAGCAGATACATGCAATATACCGTTGGCATCAATATCAAAGGTTACTTCAACCTGTGGTACGCCACGTGGTGCAGGCGGAATGCCATCCAGGTGGAAACGGCCTATAGTACGGTTAGCCGCAGCCATTGGGCGCTCGCCCTGCAAAATGTGGATCTCTACAGATGGCTGACTGTCTGACGCGGTAGAGAACACTTCCGATTTTTTGGTCGGGATGGTTGTGTTCGATTCGATCAGTTTGGTCATTACTCCACCCATGGTTTCAATACCTAACGATAGCGGGGTAACGTCTAACAATAACACGTCTTTAACCTCACCGGTTAATACACCACCTTGTATAGCAGCACCAATGGCCACCACTTCATCCGGGTTAACACCTTTTGAAGGCGCTTTACCAAAGAATTTTTGTACAGCTTCCTGTATAGCAGGGATACGGGTTGAACCACCTACCAGGATGATCTCGTCGATATCTGAGGTAGATAAACCTGCGTTTTTCAAAGCTGATTTACAAGGCTCAATCGTACGTTTGATCAGGCTATCGGCCAGTTGCTCAAATTTTGCACGGGTTAATGATTTAACCAAGTGTTTAGGCATACCGTCAACAGCGGTTACGTATGGTAAGTTTATCTCGCTCTGGGTAGTGCTCGAAAGTTCAATTTTAGCTTTTTCAGCAGCTTCTTTTAATCGCTGTAAGCCCATTGGGTCTTTACGCAGGTCAATACCTTCTTCGCTTTTAAATTCGTCTGCCAACCAGTCAATAATTACCTGGTCAAAGTCGTCACCGCCAAGGTGGGTATCACCATCGGTTGATTTTACTTCGAAGATACCATCACCCAGTTCCAGTACAGAAACGTCATGTGTACCACCACCGCAGTCAAACACCACAATTTTCATATCCTTGTGTGCTTTGTCCAGGCCGTAGGCAAGGGCAGCAGCGGTAGGCTCGTTAATAATACGTTTAACGGTTAAGCCTGCAATTTCACCGGCTTCTTTAGTCGCCTGGCGTTGCGCGTCGTTAAAGTAAGCCGGCACGGTAATAACCGCTTCGGTAACTTCATGGCCCAAAAAGTCTTCAGCTGTTTTCTTCATTTTCTGAAGTATCATAGCCGAAATTTCCTGTGGCGTATATTTACGGTCGCCTATCTCTACACGTGGGGTGTTGTTATCACCTTTAACCACTTTATAAGGTACACGATCGGCCTCTTTAGTAACCTCGTTAAACTGGTTACCCATAAAGCGTTTAATTGATGAAACGGTTTTGGTTGGATTAGTTATAGCCTGGCGTTTAGCAGGGTCGCCCACTTTACGCTCGCCATTATCCACAAACGCCACTACAGATGGTGTAGTACGTTTACCCTCGCTGTTCGCAATAACTACGGGTTCGTTACCTTCCATTACTGCAACGCAGGAGTTTGTTGTTCCTAAGTCGATTCCAATGATTTTAGACATATATGATTGATTTTTTCCTTTACTTATTAATTACCTAACAAGGCTATATTAACAATGGCTGTGCCAATATCATAATGGCAGTTTTTCAAGTCAAAAGTCAGAAGCCGAAAGTCAAAAGTGTATTAAATCGTCAGTTAAGGTGACGAAACGGTGACAGGTTGACAGAGTTTCCATGCCTCAATTTACAAATATGCACTGTGTAAATAATGATATCTAATATTTTCAGTATCCTGTAGCGAAACCGTTAACTACAACGTAAAGCTTATATATCACATTGGACTTTCAACCTTAAATCGTATACAATAGCTTATGAAACCTTATCTGTTGCTATTTCTAATGCCCTTGCTGGCAGGGTGCCTGAAGAAAACCCCGCCCGTTACCGATTACTACCCGGTACTGATGAGCCGCGAATCGTTAGATAAATCTATCGTATTCCATACGCCGGAAACCATTTCCGACCCGGCTAAGATCTATTATAAAGACAATTTTATTTTTGTAAGCGAACGCTTTAAAGGTGTTCATCTAATTGACAATACCGACCCTAAAAACCCGGTTAACCGCGGTTACATTAGCATACCCGGTTGTTTGGATATGGCTATAAAAGGCAACGTGCTGTATGCCGATAACGCGGTAGATATGGTAGTGCTTGACCTAAGCACTATTGGCACAGCAAATTTTAAAGTATTGAAGCGGGTACGAAACATCTTCCCCGAACTGGCGCCTCCTGATGGCAAGGCCCTGCCCACCAAATACCTGGCGGCTAACCGCCCGGCAAATACCATTTTAGTAGCATGGCAAAAATAGATATGAAAAACACCAGATCAACCCTTGCCTGTTTAGTGATCACCCTGCTGCTTGCTTCCTGCGGGAAAGATTATGTAAGCAATACCGGCACAGGCACCAATGCCGGCACCAGCGGTTCATTAGCGCGTTTTGCTATCAGTAATAACACTTTGTACACGGTGTCTGACGGTAGCAGTAACAGCAGTACTTTTTTCACTACTGCAGGCAATAATTTAACATCGTATGATATTACCGACAATACCAACCCGGTTGTACAGAAAACCTCGGCAACACGCTCGGGCGCTGTAGAAACGATATTTGGCTTCCAGAACTACCTTTTTATTGGCAGCCAAAACGGCATGGATATTTTTGATGCCACTAACCCTTCAGCACCGGTATATAAATCCAGTTACACCCACGTAAAAAGCTGCGACCCTGTAGTGGCCAATGCCAACTACGCTTTTGTTTCGCTGCGCAGTTCCTCGGCCTGCACTATGGGCTTGAACGAGATAGACGTGGTAGATATCAGCAACCCGGCACTACCTAAACAGGTGTATACCTACCCCATGACCCAGCCATACGGGCTGGCGCTTGACGGCAATTATCTTTTTGTGTGCGATGGCGGCGTGAAGTTTTATGATATCACTAATGTTGCCTCACCAACCCTTAAACAAAAAGTGGTGATCGATGCCCGCGACGTAATTGTCCAAAATGGCAAACTGATGGTAATTGGCACCGATGGCTTGTATCAGTACGATTATTCGGGCGGCAGCCTTATTTTGTTAAGTAAAATACCCACTAAATAATAAAGCCTTGTTCAAAAACCTTATCACACTTATCCTGGCAGCGGTTTGCTGCACGGGCGTTTTTGCCCAAAGTAAAGCTGATTCCTCAAAAACCGTAAGGCCCAAAGGCGTAAACCTTAGTCTTGGTTTTGAACCGATATTCGCGTTTAACAATTGCTTTAAAACCGATTTGGAAGTAAAGCCGCTGAGCCGGAATTTCGGTATTGAAGTTACTCCCGAAATTTATGCTGCAAGCCATATATTGAATAACCAGCACGATGATATTTCGGGCTTTGGTCTTGGTTTGTACCATAAATTATATCTGAATACGGGCGATAACAACCGCGTAATGATAGCCTACGGCGCCACTTACCGCCATATTGATGTGACCTACCAAGATGAAGGATTTATCCCCTTCACCCAAAACGGACTGGATTATTACCAGTATAAAAACTTCACCGATGTATTAAAGAATACCAGTGTACTGGCTAATATTTATGTTAGCGCCCGCGCGGTTGATATCCCCAACTCCTTCTTTTTAGATGCCTATATGGGTGGCGGTTACAAGTTTGCCAAACAGGAAAGTATGTATAGTGGTTTCCGCGCCTATAACGCCCTGATGTATGATTATGGTCACAAAGGTTTTGTTTTTTTATTAGGGATTAAGTTGGGGTTGCAGTTTGCAATGAAAAAGTAGTATTTGGTTAAACCATTCGCGTATTCAACAATGCCTTTACCCAAGTGCAGCTCAATCAGACTGCTTATACCGTCATTTTCACGTGTAAATACCGTAAAAACACCTGTAGTTATAAAAGGTCGCATCCATACCTTTAGGAAACTTATCACATTCCTTAATCATGAAAACACTTAAAACCTCACTCTTATTAGTTTTTGTTTGCCTAGCAATAAGTTCGAAAGTATCCGGACAAAATATACCATTCATATTTAAAAAGCTAACACGACAAATCTCACAAAACATTGCAAAAATTGATACATCCAATCATTTCATAATTAGCAAAAAAACCGACACTGTAAAGTTGATAGCTAAAAAACCCAATGAAACTATCCTTTCCGATGGTGATATAAAAAGGAATTTATATATAGAATTAGCCAACAAGCTTAATCGCAGGGCCGATACTATTGAAGCCATTATTCAAAATAGCTACAAAAAATCGTTAACAACTATACATGTACCCGCCACAACGGGCGAAATACCCATTTTTAAATCAACAATTGCTACAATTGAACAAACAAAAAGTGGAGATATGAAAAATGTTTCCGCTTTAAGAAACGCGGCAAAAGAGGCCATATATACTTCTAAAACCAGTGGCAACTTAAATTTCCTGTTTGTTGGTAATGCTACAGATGCACAAATGTATTATACAGGCAGTATTAGTGATAATAAGGCCAAATTTTTAAGTAATTCGTTAATTTCATTTGGATCAGACGGTAGCAAAGTTTCAATTTATAATGAATTATACGCTGACTTCTATGGACCTATAAGGATAGGGTTCGGAGCTTTAGTTAGCAACAACCAGGCACCGGCCACAAACTCCCCGACCGCCGCAACCAGCACCGAAACGCAAAAAGATGCCGTACAAAGATTATTAGGTGGCGGCGGCAATGGTGTGTTTAATGCCAGTTACCCTATACTGAATTTTCAAAATTATGACAACTCATTTTTTATAAAATTACTTGCTGCACCAAAGTTTGCAGTTGATGTGCCTAAATTAGGAACACAGAACAATAAATATTCGTATAGTTGGGATCCGGGTGTTGAAGGTACTGTCTTTTATACCGGTGCCTTAAATGTATTAACATTTTATACCAATTTTAGATTTGGTGTTATTGGTGGAAATGGTTCGTTCTATGACAATTTGCTAAAAACTGATGCTAAAAGTTTTATGTTCGATCAGTTAAGTTTAGGCTTTGCCATTAATTCGACCTTCCGTTTAAGCTATAATATATATTACGGCAGTTCTTTTGTAAGGGCCAATTTCCCTGCAACTATATCATTCAATATCATTCCCAATTAAGTTTAGCAATAAAACAAGAAACGCCCCGCTCAAACCGAGCGGGGCGTTTTCTTTTGCTTTAAAAGCGGCAGTTAATTACTCGCCTTTTTCTGCGTTTTCTTCATTTGCAGCTGGTGCTTCCGGCGCTTCTTCAGCAGCAGGAGCAGCTTCTTCTGCTACTGCAGGGGCTTCAACTTCAGCAACCGGTGCTTCTGCTTTTGGCTCTTCAATAACTTCAGCTACTGGTTCGGCTTTAACTTCGGCAGCCGGAGCAGCCTCAGCAGTTTTGCCTTTACCACCACGGCGACGTGTTGATTTTTTAGCAACAGCAGCGTCACCTTTAGTGTAAACAGTATTATAATCTACTAACTCAATCATTGCCATTTCCGCGTTATCACCTAAACGGTTTTCCATTTTGATGATACGGGTGTAACCACCCGGGCGGCTTGCAACTTTCTCAGCAATTTCGCGGAACAGGATGCTAACAGCATCTTTATCCTGCAGGTAACTAAATACCGTACGGCGAGAGTGAGTAGTATCTGATTTTGATTTAGTAATTAGGGGCTCAACATAAACACGCAGTGCTTTTGCTTTTGCCAGTGTAGTAGTGATACGCTTGTGCAGTATCAGCGAGGTAGCCATGTTACCCATCATCGCTTTGCGGTGACTGTTGGTACGGCCTAAGTGGTTAACTTTTTTTCCGTGTCTCATTTTATTTTTGTGTTTGTGGCACGTGCATACCGTTGGGCGGCTTTTCAGTCAAGCCCGCGGAATTACGCGTTTTAGTGATTAGTTAATAAGGTCAGAGATCAGTCACTATCCTCTCCCAAACCTATGTTAAAAGAAAAGAGGTTAAAGACTATTGCTAATCTCTAACCTCTAATCGTTATTATTCTTCGTCTAACTTGAATTTAGACAGGTTCATACCAAAAGATAAGCCTTTTGATTTAACCAGGTCCTGAATCTCAGTTAATGATTTTTTACCAAAGTTCCTGAATTTCAGCATATCGGCAACGTCGTACGATACCAGGTCAGCCAGGCTGCGGATATCAGCTGCTTTTAAGCAGTTTAACGCACGTACAGAAAGGTCAAGGTCAACCAGTTCAGTTTTCAGGATCTTACGCATGTGCAAAATTTCCTCGTCAACTTCTTTAGTTTCTTCTTTAGCCTGTGCTTCCAGCATCATGTTCTCATCGCTGAACAGCATAAAGTGCTGGATCAGGATCTTAGCAGCTTCTTTCAGCGCATCTTCAGGGTGGATAGAACCATCAGTAGCAATATCAAGCACTAATTTCTCGTAGTCGGTTTTTTGCTCAACACGATAGTTCTCGATAGTGTATTTTACGTTTTTGATGGGGGTGTAGATAGAATCGATAGCGATAACGCCTACAGCCGCGTCAGGGTTTTTATTTTCCTCGCTGGCAACGTAACCACGGCCTTTGTTAACCGTAAGTTCAATTTCCAGGGTAACTGATGTATCCATGTTACAGATCACCAGGTCGGGATTTAAAACGGTAAAGTTGTTTGAAAATTTGGTGATGTCGCCAGCTTTAAAGCTATCCTGACCGTTGATGATCACAAATACTTTTTCGCTGTCGCCTGATTCGCCTGTTTTCTTCAACCGAACTTGTTTCAGGTTCAGGATGATCTCGGTAACGTCTTCAACAACACCTTTGATGGTTGAAAACTCATGCGTAACACCTGAAAAACGAACAGAAGTGATCGCATAACCTTCAAGCGATGAAAGTAAGATACGACGTAAAGCATTACCAATAGTTACACCGAAGCCTGGTTCTAACGGACGAAATTCAAACGTGCCCTCAAAGTCGGTCGACTTCTGCATGATAACCTTGTCTGGTTTTTGAAATGCTAATATTGCCATTTATATCCTTGTTAATTGTTTGTTTATTGATTTGATTAAACTGGAAAATGATTGACAGAATATTGCCAACCATTTTCCAGAAAAGTATCGTATTATTATTTAGAGTATAACTCGACGATCAGGTTTTCCTTAATGTTTTCCGGAATCTCATCGCGGTTTGGATAGTTTAACAACTTACCGGTTAAGGCGTTGGCATCCCATTCAAGCCAGTTATACTTGCTAACCCTGCGGCCTGCAACTGATGCACTAATTGCCTCCAAGGTTTTTGATTTTTCGCGTACTGCAATCACATCGCCTGGTTTAACGGTGAAGGAAGCAATGTTCACAACTTCGCCGTTAACGGTAATGTGTTTGTGGCCAACAAGCTGGCGTGCGCCAGAACGGGTTGGGGCAATTCCTAAACGGTAAACCACGTTATCTAAACGGGCTTCTAGGAATTTTAACAGGTTCTCGCCGGTAATGCCTTCTTTAGCTGAAGCACGGTGAAACAAGTTTTCGAAATAACGTTCCAATACACCATAAGTGTATTTAACTTTTTGTTTCTCTTTTAACTGTACAGAGTATTCAGACTCTTTACCACGCCTTTTTGAGGGGCCGTGCATACCCGGTGGGTAGTTTTTTCTTTCTAACGCCTTGTCCGGGCCGAAGATCGGCTCGCGAAACTTACGCGCGATTTTTGATTTTGGTCCTGTGTATCTTGCCATTGTATGTTCTTTTAAAGTATCATACGGCCCGCAGCCGCTGAATCTTAGCTTTAAAAATTAGTTAATTAAACTCTTCTTCTTTTTGCAGGACGACAGCCGTTGTGCGGCAGTGGTGTAATGTCCTTAATTGTAGTAACCTCGATACCGGTAGTCTGCAAAGTACGGATAGCTGACTCGCGACCTGAACCCGGGCCTTTTACAAATACTTCAACTTTACGTAAACCTAAATCGTATGCTGCTTTACCGCAATCAGATGCTGCCTGGCCGGCTGCATAAGGGGTGTTCTTTTTAGAACCTTTAAAGCCCATTTTACCAGCTGAAGACCATGATATAGCCTGGCCGCTGTTGTTGGTTAAGGTAATAATGATGTTGTTGAAGGTAGCGTTAATGTGTGCCTGACCTACAGACTCGACAACTACAATACGCTTTTTGGTTACTTTTTTAGCTTTAGCCATTTTATGTTTTTAATTATTGAATTAATGAATTATTGAGTTTATTAAACCCGGACCCATTAACCGTTTGATAATTTTTATATTCCTAATGATAAATGAGCATTGAACTAATCTCTGCTCATCAATCACTAATCACTTACTATTTAGTAGCTTTCTTTTTGTTAGCAACAGTCTTACGTTTACCTTTACGGGTACGTGAGTTGTTTTTAGTGCGCTGGCCACGTAAAGGCAAACCTTTACGGTGACGGGTACCACGGTAGCAACCAATATCCATTAAACGTTTAATGTTCAGTTGTACTTCAGAACGCAGGGCGCCTTCAACCTTAATTTTATCGTTAATAATGGTACGGATGGCCGTTAACTGCTCGTCAGTCCAGTCCTGTACTTTAGTGTTGAAGTCTATACCAGCTTCAGTTAAAATGTTCTGAGCTGTAGTGTGGCCTATACCGTAAATGTAGGTAAGCCCTATCTCGCCTCTTTTATTCTTTGGTAAATCAATACCTGCTATCCTTGCCATATTTCTAATTTGTGTTTTTAGTAATAACCGAACGGCGGCTACCGTTGTACGAATTATTACAATATCTTTTTAATTACCCTTGACGCTGTTTAAACTTTGGATTCTTTTTATTTATCACGTAAAGTTTCCCGTTACGGCGAATGATCTTGCAATCAGCGCTGCGTTTTTTAATGGATGCTCTAACTTTCATCTCTGTTGTATATATTATTTATATCTGTAGGTTATCCTGCCTTTTGTTAAATCGTACGGGCTCATTTCCAGCTTCACTTTATCGCCAGGTAAAATTTTGATGTAGTGCATCCGCATTTTGCCTGATATGTGTGCTATAATTTCGTGCCCGTTCTCCAATTCAACCCTAAACATAGCATTTGATAATGCTTCTCTAATTGTACCGTCTTGCTCAATTGAGGACTGTTTAGCCATATATTATTGATTATTACTTTATTATCCGCCTCCCAAAGCGGGACGCAAAATTAAATAAAATAATTTAATTTTTATTATTTTTCTTTTAAAACTTCATCTATGTATGAAAATGTCGAAAGTATATCCACTTTCCCCTTTTTCACAGCCACCGTATGCTCATAATGTGCCGATGGTTTCCCATCTACGGTTGATACCGTCCAGCCATCATCCCAAAACTTCACTCCAGCCCTGCCGGCGTTTATCATCGGTTCAATGGCAATCACCATTCCCTCTTCCAGTTTAATGCCGCTGCCACGCTTACCATAGTTGGGTACTTCAGGCTTTTCGTGCAGGCGTAAACCTACACCGTGGCCAACCAGTTCCTTTACTACGCCAAACCCGTTTTTCTCGGCATGTTCCTGTACAGCGTAACCAATATCGCCAATGCGCATCCCAACAACTGCTTTCTCAACTCCGCGGTCAAGGCATTCTTTGGTAACCTGCATCAACTTCTTAGCCACCTCACTTACCTCGCCTACGGCAAAGGTATAAGCCGAATCGCCGTAGTACTTATTCAGCACCACTCCGCAATCAACAGATATTAGGTCGCCTTCCTTTAAAGCATAACTTCCCGGGAAGCCATGTACTACCTGGTCATTCAGGGAAATGCATAAAGAGTAGGGGAAACCGCTGTAGTTTAAAAAGGCAGGCACACCGCCGTTATCACGGATGTAAGCTTCTGCCAGTTTATTCAGTTCAATTGTTTTAACACCGGGCGCAATTACCTTGGCAATTTCGCCCAGTGTTTTTGAAACCAGCAAAGAACTTTCTCTTATCAGTTCTATCTCTTCGACAGACTTATAATGGATCTTTGGCATAGTTAAATTTTATATTAAATAGCCGGTGGAGTAGTGCCTGCTGCAGTTGGTACTGCGCTGCGGCCTTTAATCCTGCCGGTTTTCATTAACCCATCATAATGACGCATTAATAAATGGCTTTCTATTTGTTGCAGGGTATCCAATACAACACCCACTAAAATTATTAATGATGTGCCACCAAAGAAGCGTGCAAACTGGCTGTTAATGTGCGCCATGTTAGCAAATGCAGGGATGATAGCGATAATTGCCAGGAAGATTGATCCCGGTAAAGTTATCTTAGAAATTACACCGTCAAGGAAGCTTGACGTTGCCTGGCCAGGTTTAACGCCCGGGATAAAACCATTGTTCTTTTTCATATCATCGGCCATTTGGGTTGGGTTAACCGTAATAGCTGTATAAAAGAAAGTGAACAGGATGATCAATATCGCAAACACCAGGTTGTGCTGCCATGTGGTATAGTTTGATAAAGCAATAACAATACTGCTTGATGCTACCTTAGGGAAAAACGATCCGATAGTTGCCGGAATAAACATTAACGCCTGAGCGAAAATGATAGGCATTACACCAGCAGCGGTAACTTTTAACGGGATATACTGACGTACACCACCATATTGTTTGTTACCTACTATACGCTTAGCATATTGCACAGCCACTTTACGTGTACCTTGTACGATCAGGATAGTGAACATTACCACAACCATTAAAGCAACTAACTCCACAATAAAGAAGATCGGGCCACCACCGGTGCCAATAATTTTGTCGCTAAACTCGCTGCCAATAGCGCCCGGTAATGATGAGATGATACCCACCATAATAATTAGTGAGATACCGTTGCCAATACCCTTATCGGTAATTTTCTCGCCCAACCACATTACAAATAATGTACCTGCGGTTAAGGTTAAAGTAGTTAACACGGTAAAGTATGGATCAGTCATCAGGTGCCCGTTAGCGGGGATCTGCGAGCGCACATAACCAACAGCCTGCGCTGCGGTAATAAAAATGGTCATGTAACGTGTCCACTGGTTTATCTTGTTACGGCCACTTTCACCCTCTTTTTGCATTTTGGTAAAATAAGGAACAGCAATACCTAATAACTGCATCACAATGGATGCAGATATGTATGGCATTACCCCTAATGCAAAAATAGATGCCCGCGAGAACGACCCGCCGGCAAACATATTTAATAAGCCAAGCAGGCCTTCTTTACCTTGTTGGGCATTTAGTACGTTCGCGTCTACACCAGGTAAAACAACGTACGAACCTACACGGTATATTAAAAGAAATAAGAGTGTGTTAGTAATACGCACTCTTAAATCCTCAATTTTCCAGATATTGGATAATGTTGTGAAAAATTTCTTCATCGAAATTTACAGTTTAACAATTGAACCGCCGGCTGCTTCAATAGCTTTTTGTGCAGTAGCAGAAAACGCATGTGCTTTAACTTCTAATTTAGCTTTCAGTTCGCCACGGCCTAATACTTTTACCAGGTCGTTTTTAGATGCTAAACCATGTTCTTTCATTACATCAAAATCAATTGCAGCAAGCTTATAGGTGTCTGCCAAAATTTGCAGTGCATCCAGGTTTAAGCTTACATACTCAACGCGGTTAGGGTTTTTGAAACCAACCTTAGGCACACGGCGTTGTAATGGCATTTGGCCACCTTCAAAACCTACCTTAGTGCTGGTACCAGAGCGTGAACCTGCGCCTTTGTGGCCACGGGTTGATGTACCGCCACGGCCAGAACCTGTACCACGGCCAATTCTTTTTCTATTTTTAGTAGAACCTTCTGCAGGTTTTAAATTACTTAAGTTCATAATATTAAATATTTTCTACTGCTACCAAATGATTTACTTTACGCACCATACCAATAATAGCAGGTGTAGCTTCAACCTCAACACTTTGGTTTATTTTTTTTAAACCTAAAGCCTCTACGGTTCTTTTCTGGCGCTCACTTCTATCGATCACGCTTTTAATCTGGGTTATTTTGATTTTTGCCATGACTGATTATCCGTTAAATACTTTACTTAAATTAACACCACGTTGCTGCGCTACAGTATAAGCATCGCGCATTTGCGATAATGCAGATACAGTTGCTTTAACCACGTTGTGCGGGTTTGATGAGCCTTTTGATTTAGCTAACACGTTGTGCACACCAGCCGATTCTAACACGGCACGCATTGCACCACCGGCAATTACACCGGTACCGTTTGCAGCTGGTTTAATAAATACAAAACCGCCTGAAAACTTGCCATATTGCTCGTGAGGTACAGTACCGTTAATGATTGGCACTTTTACCAGGTTCTTTTTAGCATCATCAACACCTTTGGCAATAGCCTCGGTTACTTCTTTTGCTTTACCTAAACCGTAACCAACCACACCATTCTCATCGCCCACTACCACAATGGCACTGAAGCTAAAAGTACGGCCACCTTTGGTTACTTTGGCAACACGCTGTATGCTTACCAAGCGGTCTTTTAATTCGATCTCGCTTGTTTTTACTCTTTTTACGTTAATTGTTGACATCTTCTGTTCCGTTTAAAAAATTAAACCACCTTCACGTGCACCTTCAGCCAATGATTTAACACGGCCATGATATAAGTAACCATTACGGTCAAACACTACAGAGGTGATACCTGCTGCAATTGCTTTTTGAGCAACCATTTTGCCAACGGCAACTGATTGATCTGACTTGTTGCCTTTTTCAGCAAAATCTTTTGATAAAGATGATGTCGAAACTAACGTTTTACCGGTTACATCGTCAATGATCTGGGCGTAAATACCTTTGTTGCTCCTGTACACTGATAAGCGCGGGCGCTCGGCCGAACCGGAAACACGTTTCCGGATGCCTTTTTTTATTCTGTCTCTTCTTGATAGTTTAGCTGCCATGACGATTATTTTTTAGATGCTGATTTACCTGCTTTTCTTCTTAATACCTCGCCAACAAACTTGATACCTTTACCTTTGTAAGGCTCTGGTTTACGTAACGAGCGGATCTTCGCTGCTACCTGGCCAATCAGTTGTTTGTCGATAGATTCAAGGATGATGGTTGGGTTTTTACCCTTCTCAGCAGTTGTTGAAACTTTGATCTCTACTGGTAACTCAAATACATAGTGGTGAGAATAACCCAACACCAGGTCTAAAGTATTACCTGTATTTGTAGCACGGTAACCTACACCCACTAATTCCTGCTCAATTTTGTAACCTGCGGTTACACCAGTTACCATGTTATTTAATAACGCGCGGTATAAACCATGCAGCGCTTTATGACGTTTTTGTTCAGACGGGCGTTGAACCACAAGGTTCCCGTCTTCCTGGGCTATGATGATATCGCTATCAACTGCCTGTTGCAATTCACCTTTAGGGCCTTTAACGGTTACCAGGTTATCACCCGATACGGTTACAGTTACGCCTGCCGGTATTGCTATAGGTGCTTTTCCTACTCTTGACATTGCTTAATTCCTCCTTAAACTATTAATAAACATAGCACAAAACTTCGCCACCTACGTTTTGCTGACGTGCTTCCTTGTCAGACATTACGCCTTTTGATGTAGAGACGATAGCGATACCTAAACCATTTAATACACGCGGCATAGTTGCTGTGCCTGCGTATTTCCTCAAACCTGGTTTACTGATACGCGATATGTTGCGAATAGCCGGGATTTTAGTGATGGGGTGGTACTTTAAAGCAACTTTGATGATGCCTTGCGGACCATTGTCCTCAAATTTAAAATTGGCAATGTAACCTTTGTCGAAAAGCACTTTCGTGATTTCCTTCTTCAGATTTGATGCAGGAATTTCAACAACCCTATGGTTGGCCTTAATAGCATTCCTTACTCGTGTAAGATAATCTGCGATTGGATCTGTATTCATTTCTATTGTTTATGATAGTGGTTTCCTTCCCGTAACATCCGGGACGACCTTCTATCGGTTTGTATTCTTTTTAAAAATCGAGCCGCAAAGGTAGAAAAAAAAGCTAAAAGCAGAAAGCTAAAGGCATAATGCTTTTCTTTCCTGCTTTTCGCTTTAGTTTTTAAGCTTTCGCTCTATCTTTTTCAAGCTTTAGGCTTTTCGCCTTCAGCTTATTACCAGCTTGCTTTTTTAACTCCCGGAATTTTACCAGCCAGTGCCATCTCGCGGAAAGTTACCCTCGAGATACCAAACTGGCGCATGTAACCACGCGGGCGACCGGTCAGCTTGCAACGGTTGTGTAATTTCACTGGTGATGCTGCTTTAGGCAATTTGTCTAAACCTTCATAATCACCGGCTGCTTTAAGTGCTGCTCTTTTTTCAGCAAACTTAGCAACTAATTTAGCGCGTTTAACTTCACGTGCTTTTACGCCTTCTTTAGCCATTGTTATTTTGATTTTTAAATGGTAAACCAAATTGTTTTAGCAACTCTAATGCTTCAACATCATTTTTTGCCGAGGTTACAAAGGTAATATCCATACCCATAATCTTGTTGATCTTGTCAATGTTGATCTCAGGGAAGATAATTTGCTCGGTAACACCTAATGTATAGTTACCGCGGCCGTCAAAACCTTTATCGTTGATGCCTTTAAAGTCACGGATACGTGGCAGGGCAACAGAGATCAGACGATCTAAGAATTCATACATTGTATTATCACGTAAAGTAACGCGTACGCCAACCGGCATATTTTTACGTAACTTAAAGTTCGAAATATCTTTTTTAGATTTTGAAGCAACAGCTTGCTGACCAGTGATGGTGCTTAGCTCGCTAATAGCTACGTCAATCAGTTTTTTATCAGTAGTAGCAGCACCAACACCCTGGTTGATGGCAATTTTCTCCAGTTTCGGAACCTGCATTACACTTTTGTACTGAAATTTGTCTTTCAGTGCGGTGCGGATCTCGTCCGAATACTTAGTTTTTAATCTTGGTATGTAAGTCATTACTTAATTTCCTCCCCTGATTTTTTTGCTACCCTTACTAATTTACCGGCATCGTTCTTTTTACGACCAACGCGGGTTGTTGCGCCTGTTTTTGGATCAACCAAAGCCAGGTTTGATATATGAATAGCGGCTTCCTGCTTAACAATGCCACCGTTAGGGTTAGCAGCGTTAGGTTTGGTATGTTTTGATACCATGTTGGCACCTTCAACAATAGCCCTGTTTTTAGCTATAATAATTTCAACTATTTTGCCTTGTGTACCTTTAGAGTCGCCGGCTATTACCTTAACCAGATCACCTTTTTTGATCTTTAGTTTGGCAGGAACTTCTATTTTCTTTTTCATATTATAATACCTCCGGTGCTAATGATACAATTTTCATGAACTGTTTTTCACGCAATTCCCTGGCTACCGGGCCAAAAATACGGGTACCCCTTGGCTCGTCCTGGTTGTTTAACAAAACGGCTGCGTTATCGTCAAAACGGATATAAGAACCATCCTTGCGGCGGATCTCTTTTTTAGTTCTAACTACTACTGCTTTAGATACTGTACCTTTTTTTACGTTACCTGATGGCAATGCGCTTTTTACGGTAACTACAATTTTATCGCCTATTGATGCATACCTTTTACCGGTACCACCCAACACACGTATAACCAGCACTTCTTTAGCGCCACTGTTATCGGCTACATTCAGCCTTGATTCCTGTTGTACCATCTTATTTAGCCCTCTCTAAAATTTGAACCAATCTCCAATTTTTGCTTTTGCTCAGCGGGCGGGTTTCCATAATTAATACGGTATCGCCAATACCACAGGTATTAGTTTCATCATGAGCCATAAACTTGGTAGTTTTTTTCACAAACTTACCGTAGATCGGGTGTTTTACTTTACGTTCAACGGCTACAACGATAGATTTTTCCATCTTGTTGCTTACTACCAGGCCGGTACGGGTTTTTCTTAAATTTCTTTCTTCCATGTCCTGACGATTATTTGGTTTCAGCTGCTGGCGCCGCTTTGCGCTTTGTTAATTCTGTGTTTAAACGGGCGATATCCTTGCGTACTTTTGTAATACGGGTTGGGTTCTCAATAGCCGAAACCGCGTGTGCGAATTTCAGTTTATTAAGGTTTTTCGTTTCCTCGCCAATTCTTGCCGCCAACTCTTCAGTTGAAAGCTCTGCAATTTCTGAGTTCTTCATTTGTTAACTTGTTGTATGCCGCAAGTTGTGGGTTGTTGGTTTTGTAAACAGTAAACCCACAACTCATCAACCTACAATTGTTTATATTACACTACAGGTATTCATTAAACTGTTTACCACCTGTAGCTACCACGTTTTTTATGCTTCGGCGTAATCCTTACGAACTACGAACCTTGTTTGTACCGGCAATTTTTGCGCGGCCAGGCGAAGTGCTTCTTTGGCAATATCCAATGGCACACCTTCTGCCTCAAAAATGATCCTTCCGGGGCGAACTACCGCTACCCAATACTCCGGAGCACCTTTACCTTTACCCATACGTACTTCGGCTGGTTTTTTAGTTACCGGTTTGTCAGGGAAGATCCTGATCCAAACTTGTCCCTCACGTTTCATGAAACGTGTTACAGCGATACGCGCAGCCTCGATCTGACGGCTGGTAATCCAGGCCGGCTCGAGTGATTTTATACCGAAAGAACCGAAAGATAGTTCAGCACCACGACTGGCGTTGCCCTTCATCTTGCCTTTTTGCATCTTTCTGAACTTCGTTCTTTTTGGCTGTAGCATTTTTTTAAGCTTTTATATTCTAAACGATGTCTATCTCGACTTTGATTCTGTTAATTATCTTCTGCCACCCTGGCCACCACGGTTACCGCCGCCTTGTCCGCCACGGTTTGCACCGCCACCCTGACCCGGGCCACGATTACCACCTTGACCAGGACCGCCACGACGATCGCCACCTGGACCACCTCTGCGATCGCCACCACGGTCATTACCGCCACGGCCACCACGGTCGCCAAATGCTGCTGCACCTTCAGGGCGTCCGCCTTTGCCGCTTGCGCTGCTGGTTTGGCCAATGTTTGGAGACAGATCGCGTTTGCCGTAAACCTCACCTTTACAGATCCACACTTTAACACCTATTTTACCATAAGTAGTTAAGGCTTCGCCTAAAGCGTAATCAATATCGGCACGGAAAGTATGCAATGGGATACGTCCTTCTTTGTACTGCTCGGTACGGGCCATTTCGGCACCACCTAAGCGGCCTGATGTCATTACCTTGATACCTTCGGCACCCATTCTCATGGTTGAAGCGATGGTAGTTTTCATGGCACGACGGAAAGAGATACGCGCTTCCAGTTGTTTCGCAATGCTTTCTGCAACTAATTGTGCATCAAGTTCAGGGCGCTTGATCTCGAAAATGTTAATTTGAACGTCCTTTTTAGTCAGTTTCTTTAACTCTTCTTTGATCTTATCAACTTCCTGACCGCCTTTACCGATAACGATACCCGGACGGGCAGTATGTATTGTAATTGTTATACGTTTTAAAGTACGTTCGATAACCACTTTAGATACACCGCCTTTTGAAATACGGGCAGAGATGTACTTGCGGATCTTTTCGTCTTCAACTAATTTGTCGGCATAGTGATTTCCACCGAACCAGTTAGAATCCCATCCTCTGATGATGCCTAACCTATTACCTATTGGATGTGCTTTTTGTCCCATTTCAAATTAATTGTTAACGTTTTTACTATCCACAATAAGGGTTACGTGGTTTGAGCGTTTGCGGATACGGTATCCCCTTCCTTGCGGTGCAGGGCGTAACCTTTTTAGCTGACGACCACCGCCTACCGATACTTCGCTTACATATAAAGCACTGTCTTCAACACGCTTGCCTTCGTTTTTTGCTTCCCAGTTTTTGATAGCTGACAGCAATAATTTTTCAACGCGGATAGCGGCTTCTTTATTAGTGAACTTTAATATGTATAAAGCTTTCTCTACGTTTTCGCCACGGATCAGATCCACAACCAGGCGCATTTTGCGCGGAGAGGTTGGGCAGTTCTGTAACTTAGCAACAGAAGCGCCGCCTTCCTGGGCTTTCGCCGCTTCTTTGCGTTGTCTGATCAGTACAGACTTTTTAATTTTTGTATTTGCTTCCATTGCCTGTTATTTTTTCTTTTCTGCGTGACCACGGAAGGTACGGGTTGGTGCAAATTCACCTAACTTGTGTCCTACCATGTTTTCTGTTACGTACACGGGTATAAACTTGTTGCCGTTGTGCACTGCAAATGTATGACCCACGAAATCAGGAGAGATCATGGAACGGCGTGACCATGTTTTTACAACCGATTTTTTATTTGATTCATTCAGGGTAAGTACTTTCTTATCCAGGTTATGATCAATATAAGGTCCTTTTTTAATTGAACGAGCCATTATTTCTTCCTTCTTTCAATGATGTAACGATC
>Ga0075366_10000291_pt1 | contig 22487 bp, 20 predicted proteins | sample EndMethybrTD3031_FD_72351 | JGI IMG/M metagenome (GOLD analysis project Ga0075366, IMG submission 72351) | Populus endosphere microbial communities from Tennessee, USA - Endosphere MetaG P. TD hybrid TD303-1 | ecosystem: Host-associated > Plants > Roots > Endosphere | place: USA: Tennessee...
ATTATAACTTATTATAATGCAAAATTATACTATTTTTGAAACACTTTGTTTAATATATTTAAACACTGCACCGATTAAACACTATGCGTTTTAAAATTCTCCCTTTTTTAGGTATAATTTGTTTGTTATGCTTTTCATGCTCTTATAAACAACAGCACGCGCTGTTTCAGGATAAGCCACAGCAGGCAAACAACGTTCAGCAAGAGACTATTCCAACTGCCTATCATATTAAAACTGACGATATTTTACAAATAAGGAACCTGGAAAATTACAAGTTTTTAGCCCCGGTAGAAGGTGTGGGCGCGGCCGCAGGAAGCGATGGGTCAGGTTCACAAACCTACCAGGTTGAAGAAGATGGCAGCGTAACGCTCCCTGTTATTGGCCATGTACCTGTAGCCGGGCTAACCCGGTATGAGGCGGCCCGTAAAATTGAGAAGCTTTATCGCGAGAATTTGCTAAAAAACGCAATTATTGAGTTAAAAGTGCTAAACCTTAAAGTGACCGTATTAGGCGAAATTAAATCGCAGGGAAACTACCCGCTCCTTAAAGATAAGACGACGCTGATTGATATAATTGGGCAGGCAGGCGGGTTAAATAATTCGGCCGATGAAAAAACCATAAAAATTATCAGGAAAGAAAACGGCACCCAAAAAACAATTTGGGTCGATTTAAGCGATGTTAGTATATTAAACAGTCCCAATATCATTCTTCAGGATGATGATATTGTTTATATTGCACAAAACAAACGAGCTGTAAGGGATGATAAGATCCAAAATTTCTCGACGCTGGTGCAACCATCGTTATTAATTTTTAACACAGCGCTAATTATATATACGCTTTTCAGGTAGATGCAGGAGGCAGATAAGTTTCAAAAGAAATTACCTAATCAGGAAATTGATTATTTTAAAATAGGCAAAATCCTGTTGAGCCGCTGGTATTGGGTTGCCGGTACTGTTTTAATATGTATGGGTGTTGCCAAAGTGTATTTATGGGTTACCCCTAAATTATATTCAAGTACTACAGCCACCCTAAAGTTTGAAGATAAAAAATCAGAAATAGCCGACCTTGGCGGCAATTTTGTTGCAAATAATAACAACGCATCCAAAATACAAAGCGAGGTTTTTGTTATCCAAAGCAGCCAGCTTATTTTGCGTGCTATTAAAAAGTTGGATTACCGTATCAGCTTTTATCTTTCGGGCCGGTTACGGACTTCAGATTTATATCCACAAAAACTGTTGGATATTCAATTCATTACATTAGACAGCATAAACTTTTACAGAGACAAGATCACTTTTAAACCGGTAAATAATACAACCTTTAGCTTATCGTACCAGTCGGGCGCTAAAGTTATCCAAAAAACTTACGCTTATAACAACCCCATAACCATTGGGCCAACAACTTTTAGCATTAAATATCCAGGCGAATTAAGTAGCAGCACTATCATTATATTCAAATTCAACTCGCCCGAAGATTTCCTTGGCCGGGCAAAAGGCGGATTACGTACCGGGGAATTAGTAAAAAATTCAAATATCATTACGCTGCAGGAAACTGACTTAAACCCTGTTTTTGCATCGGATGTACTTAATGCTATTTTAGATGAGTACCTGATATATGACCGGGAACAAAAAACAAAATCGGCATCACAGATCATCAATTTTATCGACCGTCAATTATCTTTCCTTTCAGATTCGGTTAAGGGTTCCGAAAAAAGTGTTCAGGAATATAAACAACGGAATAAAATTGTCAATGTAAATTCGGCTGCAGAAACGGTATTATCAAAATCAAAAGAGATTGAAACACAGCGGTCCTTATTAAGGATGCAACTATTGGCTATTGACGAATTTAAGGATAAACTGATTAGGGAACGGGACAATGCCAACTTGAATTTTAATCTTTCCGGCAATGTTGACCCACTATTATCAAGCATTATCGGCACTTTTAACAGTTTAATAGCCGAAAGGAACAACCTGCTTAAAACATATACCAATAATTCGCCGCCTGTACAGGATATTAATAACCAAATATTAAGGATAAAAAACGCGGCGCTTTCCAATGTCAATTCTACGCGTGAAACCATTCAACGTAACTTAAGTTACATGGACGGCCAGGCAAACACGGTGAATCAGCAAATAGCAACCCTGCCGGTTGCCGAGCGCGAAATGATAAGTCTTGAGCGTAGTTTTGAGATAAACGAAAAAGTATTTAACATTTTAAAAGAGAAAAAGCTTGACGCCCAGATCAGCAGTTCGGCTATTTTGCCGGGCGCATCTATAGTTGACCGGGCCCAGCCAAACCTGGGGCCTATAGCACCAAACGAGCAGCAAATAAACCGTAATGCCATACTAACCGGCTTACTTATGGGCCTAACCATAATTGTGTTGATAAGGGTATTAAACCCTTATATTTATGATAAAGAGACGGTTGAAAGTTTAACTACTGTACCGATTATTGGAGTTATCAGGAAATTTCCCGGATCAATAGACGAAGATAATTCGCAATTATTGGCTATAAGTAAGCCCCGGTCTATCTTTGCCGAATCGGTAAGGTCGGTACGTACCAACCTTAATTTCCTGGCATCCGAGAAAGAAAGCAAGGTAATTTGTATCACATCGGAAGTTGCGGGTGAAGGTAAATCATTTGTAGCGGTTAACCTTTCCAGTACTTTAGCTTTAATAAACAAACGGGTAATACTTATCGGGGCCGATTTACGCCGCTCGCGCATACACCGTACATTTAATGTACCCAATGATTTAGGGTTAAGTAATTACCTGGCCAACCAGGCCACAAGTGATGATATTATCCATCACTCTGAAGTGGAAGACCTTCATTTTATTATTTCGGGGCCGGTGCCGCCAAACCCTTCCGAGTTATTACACTCGCATCGGATGAACTTACTGATAGATGAATTACGTACCAAATACGATATTATAATTATTGACACCGCCCCTATTGGTTTAGTGTCCGATTCTATTCCGCTTATCAGGGTAAGCGATATTAATGTTTTTGTGATCAGGTCGGGCAAATCAAAATATTACGCGGCAACGGTACCACAGCGCATAGCACAGGAGTATCACTTAGATAATACTGTAATCGTGCTGAATGCATTTGAAGAAGATTTGCTGCATTCCAGGTATTATACTACCAAATTTACCGGCGAAGGCTATGGCACCCGCTATTATTATTATTCAGATTATTCGGGTTATACCAGTTCAGGCTATTATGTGGATAATGAGGAGAAAAAGTGGTGGGACATCAGGCGTTGGTTTAAAATATAATACAACATGGCTTTAGGGCTAACACAACATACAACCCAGTGGTATCCCGTATATACACACCCGCGTGCTGAAAAAAAAGCTTATGAGGCGCTGGAGAAAAAAGGCATTGTAACCTATTTGCCCTTGCGCAAAACATTAAAACAATGGAGCGACCGGAAAAAGTGGGTAGATGAACCTTTTATAAAATCGTACCTGTTTGTAAATATTAAACCGGCTGAGCAAACAGAGGTATTAATGACCAAAGGCATTGCAAGGTTTATCTACTTTTCGGGTAAAATAGCATCAATGCCCGACAGGCAAATTGAAAATCTTAAACTGGTGTTGGCCAGTGCTGTGGAGATTGAAATTACCGAAGAGGATTTGCAGCCCGGCGAACGGGTACGCATAAAAGCTGGCCCGTTGAAGGACCTTGAGGGCGAAGTGGTTGCATACCGTTCTCAAAAACAATTAGCGTTACGTTTTGAAAATATTGGCTGTTCTATCATTATTCATGTAGGAGCGTCATTAATACAAAGGATCTGACATTTACCGTCAGGTCATCTTCATGAAACAAAGCGAATAAATCGCTGAAACATAATAAGTTGCAAAATAAAAGTGTGACTTACGGGGCGAAGCTGTGCCTCAATGAAAAATGTAAAATATGTGCCGAATTGCCGGTGTAATTTCCACTAAACTTTCGTCAGAAGAACTTCTGGGCAAAACGCGCACCATGTGCCAAACACTGGCGCATGGCGGCCCCGATGATGAAGGTATTTACCATTCAGAAGAGTTTGGCCTGGCATTTGGGCACCGTAGATTAGCTATTATAGATCTGACTGACAGCGGCCACCAGCCAATGGCTGATGCCGAGCAAAACATATGGATAACCTTTAATGGCGAAATTTACAACTATCCCGAACTGAAAATTGAATTGACCAATACCGGCGTCAATTTTATCTCTGGTAGCGATACAGAGGTTATTATTCAGGCTTATCTAAAATGGGGTACCGAAGCCTTTACAAAGCTGCGTGGCATGTTTGCCTTTGCCTTGCATGATAAACCACATGGCTTGACTTACCTGGTACGCGACACATTGGGCATAAAGCCTTTATATTACCATGTTGATAACGGGCAGTTAAGCTTTGCTTCGGAGGTTAAGGCACTAAATAAAGCTGGCCTGGCAACCAAGCCTGATACCGAATGGCCAATACGTTTTTTAGCTTTTGGACATATTCCTGAGCCATACACTACTTTAAAAAATGTGTTTAGTTTACCCAAGGGCCATTATTTACTATGGGAACATCGGGGTAACAACCATCAAATAAAATCTTATCAGTTAACGGGTACAGATTACCATCCTATAGCAACCATCGCCAACGCACAAAGTAATATCAGCGATGTATTTAATAAAACCATTAAACGCCAGTTACTGTCAGATGCGCCTATCGGCGTTTTTTTAAGTGGCGGTATCGATTCGAGTTTGGTTACTTTATTAGCCCATCATTACAAAAAAGAAGACCTGAAAACGATCTCGATATTCTTTAATGAGCAAGCATATAATGAACGGTATTACCAGGATATCATTTTAAAGGAAACCCATACGGCTAACCACCCCCACCTGGTTAAACAGCAGGATTTTGAAGCTTCGTTACCAGCAATAATGGCTGACATGGATATGCCCACAACAGATGGTATAAACAGTTGGTTTATTAGTAAGTATGCCAGGCAGGAAGGATTAAAAGCTGTACTATCGGGAATAGGCGGTGATGAGTTATTTGGCGGTTACCCATCGTTTAAACGTATTAAATATTTAAAATACCTAAAGCTGATCCCTTCGTTCCTTTTAAATTTTGTTGCAAAATTGAGTGTTGGGCGTTTAAAACGGGTAGCTTTATTAACCCACAAGCACCCTTTAGCCGACTATCTTTTTTTACGCGGGTTATTTGTCCCAGCCGATATAGCCAAAATTTTAAACCTGGATGAAAGCTATGTAACAAAGGTATTGTTTGCTATACCGCTTCACCTTGGTAACCTAACAAATGCGCAAACAGCGGCCTGGTTTGAAACAAACTTATATATGCAGAACCAATTACTTCGCGACACCGATGTAATGAGCATGGCACATGGTTTGGAAGTTAGGGTGCCTTTTTTAGACGAGGATTTTGTACAAACTGTTAGCCGCATACCCTCCGATATATTATTCGATAGTAACAAACCTAAAAAGCTTTTAATTGAAAGCTTTGGGAACTTATTACCCAGGCAAATATGGGACCGGCAAAAAATGGGATTCTCATTCCCCCTACAACAATGGATGCACGGGCACATGCAAATAGGCGCAATAAACTTTTATAAAAGCAAACAAGCTCGCAAGGTTATTACCCGTTTTAGAAACAACAAGGTGCATTGGTCAAGGGCTTTTGCTTTGTACCAGTTACAAACACGGCAGTTGCTAACAGAACAGTTACCGGCAAAAAGCATATTGCTATTAACCTTACAAACATTTAGTGCCACGGGTGGCATACAAAAAATGAGTCGTACCATGGCCCAGGCCATTCAGCAAATAGCTATTAAAAGGCAATGGAATTTTAATTTATGGTCGGGATACGATCATAATAATGATTTGAACCGTACTTATACAGCAACCAATACCTTTAAAGGCTTTGCTAAAAAGCGCTGGCGGTTTGCATTAAACGCAACTGCGAAGGGAGCAAAATCTGATGTGATCATTCTTAGCCATATTAACTTAGCGCTGATTGGCTGGGCTGCCAAAATTTTTAATCCAAAATGCGAGGTATGGCTGGTGGCACATGGTATTGAGGTTTGGCGGCCACTAAAGGCTTTTAAAAAAAGAATATTAAGCACCTGTGATAAAATTATTTGTGTTAGTAATTTCACAAAGGAAAAAATGATAGGTATGCATGGGGTTGATCCGGCAAAATGCATCGTATTAAATAACGCGTTAGACCCATCTATAAAATTACCCGTCAGTTTTACTAAACCCGATTATTTATTAAAGCGTTACAATCTATCGGCAAAAAATAAAATAGTTTTCACCTTAACAAGGCTGGCATCAACCGAGCAATATAAAGGCTACGAACAGGTAATTAGTGCGATAAGCGATTTAAAAAATGAGTTCCCGGAGATCAAGTACATCCTTTCGGGCAAATATGATAATGCGGAAGATATCCGCATCCAGAAACTAATAAAAGACCATGATGTAAAAGACCAGGTAATTGTAACCGGTTTTATCAACGAAAATGAACTGGAAGATCATTTTTTACTGGCTGATCTTTTTGTGCTGCCAAGTAAAAAAGAAGGGTTCGGCATTGTATTTATAGAAGCGCTTGCCTGTGGCTTGCCCGTAATATGTGGTAACGAAGATGGTAGCCTTGATGCTATCAGAAACGGCGAATTGGGTAAAGCTATAAATGTGAACAATATTAACGAACTTAAACAAGCCATCAGCGATAACTTAAATGTGCCGTTAACGGCAGCTTATCGTTCAAACTTACAACGCAAATGCCTGGAATATTTTAATGCCGGCGATTACCAAAACACCTTAGAAAAATTGCTGGTTTAATGGAAGAGACTTTACAGGAAAACTGGGACATAGAAATAACAGCCAAAAGCAAGCTGCTTGATTTGAAACTGAAAGATGTTTGGCATTATCGCGATTTGCTGCTGCTGCTGGTGCGCCGGGACTTTGTTTCGTTTTACAAACAGACCATATTTGGCCCTATCTGGTTTTTTATACAGCCTATTATTACAGTCGGCTTTTTCTCGTTTGTATTTGGCAACCTGGCAGGGATATCAACCGATGGGGTACCAAAGCCACTATTCTATTTAGCGGGCACTATTATTTGGAATTATTTTTCTGACTGCCTGGTAAAAACATCAACCGTTTTTAAGGATAATGCGGCGCTTTTAGGAAAGGTTTATTTTCCGCGACTGATTATGCCGTTAAGCATTGTAGCATCTAATTTAATACGGTTTGCGGTACAGTTAATTTTGTTTTTGATATTATTAGGCATATATACTTTCAAAAGCGGAACCTTCACCGTAAATGTTTATGCTTTATTGTTTCCATTGCTTATCCTGCTAATTGCAGCCCAGGGCTTAGGCCTGGGAATGATCATTTCATCCGTTACTACCAAATATCGCGACCTGGCTTTTGTGGTGAGTTTTGGCGTACCGCTTTTAATGTATGCCACTACAGTTGTTTATCCGCTGTCTGTAGCACAGGCAAAATTTCCACAATACAGCTGGCTTATTAAACTAAATCCCATTACAGCAGTGATAGAGTTTTTCAGATACGGCTTTTTAAGCAAGGGAACCAATAGTTGGGAATTGTTGATATACAGCAGCGGCATTACCATATTCATTTTATTGGCCGGTATTATTGTATTTAACCGGGTAGAACGCTCATTTGTTGATACCGTATAATGGCTAAAGTAATTAAAGTTGAAAACCTGTCTAAAGCTTATCAGTTAGGCGATTTTGGCACCGGCACCATATCGCGCGATGTGGAGCGCTTTTGGGCACGTTTGCGGGGTAAAGAAGATCCCTTTTTAAGGATAGGTGAAACAAACGACCGTACAACAAAAGGCACCAGCGATATTATATGGAGCTTAAAGGATATCAATTTTGAAATAGAGCAAGGCGACGCCGTTGGTATTATAGGCCGCAATGGAGCGGGCAAAAGCACTTTGTTAAAAATACTAAGCCGGGTAACCTCTCCTACCACCGGTTCGGTTAAAATTAAAGGGCGTATAGCCAGTTTGCTCGAGGTTGGCACAGGTTTCCATCCTGAACTAACGGGCAAAGAGAATATATATCTTAACGGTGCCATACTGGGTATGCGCAAAGCTGAGATAAAGCGCAAATTTGATGAAATAGTAGATTTTTCTGGAGTAGAGCGATATATTGATACACCGGTGAAACGCTATTCAAGCGGGATGTACGTACGGTTGGCTTTTGCAGTTGCGGCACATTTAGAATCGGAAATACTGGTAATTGACGAAGTATTAGCCGTAGGCGATGCCGAATTTCAAAAGAAATGCCTGGGTAAAATGGGCGATATAAGCAGTGCAGAAGGTCGGACAGTTTTATTTGTAAGCCACAATATGGCGGCTATTAAAAGTATTTGCAATAAAACCATTTTACTAAACAATGGCCTGATCGCTGAAAATGGTAACACCATGGATGTTATCAACAAGTATTTAAAAGGCACTTATATACACAATAGCCAAAAACTCTCATTTATAGGTACGCTAACTAAAAGCGTTGTATTTAATAAAATATTGGTAAATAACATAGAACAGCCTTACCTTGAGATATTTCCTTCAAACGAGATTGATATCCGGGTATTTGCAGAATGTATAACGCAGGTTAACAAATTCAGAACTTCCATATCTGTTACCAGCGAGGATGAGACCAGGATATTTACCCTGCACGATTATGATAGTCCGCAATTGCTTGAAACCGGCCCGTTTAGTTCGGCATTTACTATTCCTGCTTATTTTTTGCGGCCAGGCAGTTATTATATTTCTGTAGGCGGCCATGATGGAGATCATATGAGAACTGGTGTAGATTGGGTATTCGGTCCCAATTTGATTAGCCTTAAGGTACTAAATGAGTACGATTTGCAAAATGACTATGCTAATACAGGGCTAATAAATGCCCCCTTTAAAGGACGAAGATTATAATGACCATCAACTATATTTTAACAAGGTTATTAGCAAAAGTCGGTTATGTACTTAACAAATTACCGGTAAATGGCACTAATAAAAATGACCTTGAGCGACTTCAAACCGATGTGAAAAAGTTTGATAAAATAAAAATACACTTTGGCAGCGGTCCAAGGATACTAAAGGGTTGGATAAACATTGATCTTTCCTACGCCCATTTTGGCCCATACTTGCAATATTACACTGATAAGCATTACCCCGAAGCAATCCGTGGCAGCCGGGATGATCTATATATTATAGATATTTTTAATAATGGTATCCCGCTGCCCGATGAAAGTGTTGACATTATATTCCACGAAGATTTTTTCGAACATCTTACTCAAAAACAACAGGTAATATTCCTGGCTGAAACTTTAAGGGTAATGAAAAAAGGAGCTATTCACCGCATTAACACTCCTAACCTTATCGCTTCCATGCGCGATAACTCGTATTTTGAAAAGGGAAAAGCTGGTGTACACACCGGCGAATGGGATAATTGGGAACACCATAGTGTAATTAGCCCGGCCATATTAGAAGATATGGCTAAAATGGTTGGCTACTCAAAAATATTCTTTAACAGTAAAGATAAAAGCATTGCAGCGGCAGAATTGCCATTAGAATACAGACCAGACGAAAATGACCGGCCAGCTACGGATAGTAATGTGTTTGCTGATCTTGTAAAATGAAGATATACATACTGCCGGTCTCTGACGTTTTACAACCAAAATTGCAAACGTTTAAATACCCTGCCCACAATAAAGATTATGGTGTTGAGCAGGATTTTCATATTTGGCTAAAAAAAAACCGGCACCTGGTTGTTAACAGTCCCGGCGATGCCGACTGGCATTACCTGCCTGTTTACTGGACCCGCTGGCATATTAATCATAATTTCGCAGCCAACGGCGAAGGATTGTCCGAACTTCAGCAACAGGTGGATAAAGTTATGATTGATGACAGCAAAACCTTCACCATAACCCAATTTGATGGCGGCACATTAATTAACGCAGGTAAAACAACTGTATTTACAGGGGCACGTACGGTTAATGATGGTATAGATATCCCTATACTTTGCACCCCGCATAAAAAACCTCCACTACCGGTTAAGAAAAAATACCTGGCATCGTTTAACGGTGCTTTTTCTACACATCCTGTTAGGGAAGAAATGTTGGAAAAACTTCAAAATGATACTGATATATTAATTCAAGGCGGTATACCTACCCGGTTTTATAAAAGATGGTTTTGGGCGAAAAATTATAATCTTAATACTATGGCTTCCTATGTGGCACTTAGCCCGCGTGGAACCAGTTGCAATTCTTATCGCTTTTTTGAAGCAATGCAGTTAGGCACAGCGCCGTGCCTTATTGGCGACAAAGATGTGCGTCCGTTTAAAAAATTCATACCGTGGGATGAGATCAGCTGGTATGCAGCGAGTATTGAGGAGTTGGAAAAAATACTTACAGGCTTAGACAAACAAGAAGCAGTTAAGAAAGGTAAAAAAGCTTACAAATTCTGGAAAAACGAGTTATTTTATCAAAAATGGTGTAAATACGTAATTATGGAACTTGAGCAACTCGGTTAAAAAATTAGATTATATACCCGGTTTAGACGGGATACGCGCTTTGGCGGCGTTGCTGGTTATTTCAACCCATTGGCCCAATAATTCGCTATCGTTAAAATTTGGGTGGGTGGGTGTAAACATCTTCTTCGTCCTCTCGGGTTTTCTGATAACCCGCATCCTGATAAATAGTAAAATCCTCAATATAAAAACTTACTTATCATCATTTTTTTATAAACGTGCACTCAGGATATTCCCGGTTTATTATTTGTTCTTAGCAGTAATGGCACTGCTTATTACAGGTCTTGCCCTTATACCTCAGTTAGCGCAAAACGAGATACTGCAACCGGGCTTAAACGCCGTAAAGCGCGATATGCCCTATTATTTAACTTATACTTACAACATTAAACTTAACCTTAGGCACGTTTTAAACCTACCCGATAGTTCAAATCAGTTTTTTGGGCATCTGTGGTCGTTATCGTTAGAAGAACAGTTTTATTTAATATTCCCTTTCATTGTTTACTTTTCAAGCATCAATACTTTAAAAAAAATTGTGATAGCCCTAATTGTTATTTGTCCATTAATAAGACTATGGGCCGCCACAATTGGGGTAAGTATGATAGCCGACAAATACTGGTTAGGCGAGCTGATGTATACCAACACCCTTTGCCAGGCCGATGCCTTAGCCATGGGCGCTGCTCTAGCGTTGTTCCCCATTAATATTAAATTCCCGCGACGTAGTTTTATTATTGCTTTTACAGTATGGCTTGTAGTTGGCCTAATTTGTTTCTTCTTTTTAAGAAGGGCCGGATATTTTTTGGTGGCTGGTAAAAGTTTCGGGTACGATTTCCCCGGCTTTTGGTTCGACGAAAAAACACCGTATTTTTTGATCAATATCAGGGCGGCTTATCAATATACGCTGGTTAACATCCTGGCATATTTTCTTATCATGCCGGCAACTATTAAAAAACCGTTGTTCCCGGTTTTGTTCCAATCTAAAATCATGACTTACCTGGGCAAAATTTCCTATGGAATATATCTCTTTCACAATCCGTTAATTGCGTTTTTTATGCTTGCGGCTACGTTCGCCGGCGGTTGGTTTCCATTAACTGAAAACCCGATAATTCATGTGGGGGTATTTATACTATACCTCTCGGTAGTCATCGGGTTAGCGCACCTAAGCTATCAATATTTTGAATTGAAAATAATGCATAGGTTTAAGTACAAATATGCTAATGAATAGTATTAGTTTCTTCATTCCGGCTTATAACTGTTCGGCAACTATTACCGAAGCTGTTGAATCTATTCTGATTACTAATTTTACTGACGGCGATGAATTGATTATTGTAAATGATTGCTCTACCGATAATACTGCAGCCATTTTGAGTGGCCTTCAACTTAAATATTCACTGGTAAAAGTAATTACCCATTTACGAAATAAAGGCGGCGCAGCTGCCCGCAATACAGCAGTTGAAAACTCAAATAACGATCTGTTATTTTGTTTGGATGCTGATAATATTTTAGAAAAAAGCAGCATTAAAACGTTGGTAAATTTCCTTACTGAACAAAATGCTGATATTGCTTGCTTTAAGCATTTAAAATATTTTGCTGATACAACTAATGTTGTTGATGAAACATGGTCGTTTAAGACAGGTGTTTTCACCATAACCGATTTACTTACGGGTGGCCTGTCGCCCGGAGCCAGCGGTAATTATTTGTTTACAAAAAGCAGTTGGTTAAAAGCCAATGGTTATACCGAAGATCTTGGCGCGTTGGATACCTGGTCGTTTGGGTTTAAGCAACTTATTGAAAACTGTAAAATGGTTGTAATGCCCGATGGTTATTATTTCCACAGGCGCGGGCACGAATCATATTATTTACGCGATGCCTGGAGCAAAAGAAAATCGGTGTCTTTACGATTAATAAAACTTATTATTAATTACATAGATCAAATACACCCAGATGATGTGGACTATATTTTCTCAAAAAAAGGCCGGTATGTATGGTTTGATAACCTGCAAAAAAGGCCAATACGATTAATTGAAAAAGCGGAGGCTGATAAAGTATGGGCCGAGCATAATTTAGAGCCAGGTTTTATTGAAAAAATAACACACAAAATAAAGTACTATAAAAACCGCATAGGCCGGATATTTACTAATAAAACTGCTTCATGATAAAGCCATTAACAATTTTAAGAAAACTTAAAAGATTTATAAAAAGCGAGCTGGCCCATGAAAAAAAGTATGCGCATTACAAAAAAGAAATGGCTGAGTTTACCGCGCAAATTACAAAGCCTGTTAAAATTACCGAATACCCCTGCTTAGATGACAATACGACAACTACCGCCATTGAGCCACATTACACCTACCACCCGGCGTGGGCAGCACGTGTATTAGCACAAACCAAACCAGCTAAGCATATCGACATCTCGTCAATAACTCATTTCAGCAATATTATATCGGCATTTATTCCGACCGAATTTTATGATTACCGGCCAGCGAATATTATCCTCTCTAATTATACATCAGGCAGGGCAGATTTAATTCAGCTGCATTTTGAGTCGAACTCGATAGAAAGTTTATCATGCATGCACACTGTCGAACATATTGGTTTGGGCAGGTATGGAGACCCTATTGATGTTAATGGCGATAAACGAGCAATGGAAGAATTAGCAAGGGTTTTAGCTGTGGATGGGACACTATTGTTTGTTGTGCCAATTGGCAGCCCACAAATAGCGTTTAATGCACACCGCATATACGATTATGATACCATAATGAACAACTTTAAAGGCCTGAAATTAAAAGAGTTCAGTTTAATACCCGATGACTTTGAGCAAACAGGATATATTACCAACCCGCCAATGGAATTAATAAAACAACAGCACTGGGGTTGCGGGTGTTTTTGGTTTACAAAAGAATGATAGCGGTACGCCTGGAAGGAAGATTAGGGAATCAGCTTTTTCAATATGCTTTTATATATGCTACGGCAAAAAAGCTGGGGGTTAAATTCTATCTCGATCAATCTTTGCAGCCGTTTTTACTTGACGAGTATTTCGAGGTAGACCAATCCCCGTATCAGTTTTTACAAAAGCAATTTTTTAGCATTAGGGGTTATAAAAATTTGTTTAGTTATTATTTAAAAAACGCGTTTTATAGTACTTTAAAAAAGATATTTGGATTATACCATATCAATTTTTCTAATACGGTTACCCCTTCCGAGGAATTAAAAAAGTTGAGGAACGGTGCATTTTACACCGGCTTTTTTCAATCCGAACAATATTTTGAGCAGCATACTTCCGATATTGCCCAACAGTTTACCATAAAGCCTTACTATAAACAGCAGTATCAGCATGTCAGGGAACAATTGCCTGGGGATAAAACAATGGTAGTAATACATATCAGGCGTGGCGATTACTTATCCCTTAACTACAATTTGCCCGATAGCTATTACCACGAGGCTATTAAAAATATAAAAGCAGCACATCCATTTTACATATTTATATCTGATGATCCCGACCATGTTAAAGCCGAATTTGCTTATCTGGCCAATAAGTATGTTTCTTTTAACTCCGAGATCGTTGATTTCCAATTGTTGCAAAATGCTGATGTTTGTATACTCTCCAACAGTTCATTCAGTTGGTGGGGGGCGTGGTTAAACAGCAAGAATGATAAGCAAGTTTATGCACCCGAATATTGGATTGGCTTTACCGAAAAGAAAGAATTTCCTGCGGGTATATTTAATAATTTAAATTTTACTTGCCTTACTGTATGAAAACCTATTTCAGGAAATCATTGTTTAAATTATTAACGCTCGTTTTCGACCGGAAGAAGCTGATCTTTTTATTGGCCAACGAACAGGAAAAGACCTTATTAGGGTTTGAAACCGGCGGTTATCTGCAACAAACCGGATGGGTGAACAGTATCATTACCAAAACTATTATCGATGCCGACAATAAGCCCCTGCCCTGGGTTACCTATCCTTTTATTGCATTTATGCAAAGCCGGCTAAATAATACACTTACTTTATTCGAATTTGGAAGCGGTAATTCAACTTATTGGTATGCTGATAAGGTTAAAACCGTTACCAGTGTTGAACATGATGTGGAATGGTACGAAAAGATAAAACCTCATTTACCCCAGAATGTTGATCTGCGTTTTTGCTATTTGCAATATAACGGGGCTTATTCGCAATATTTATTGAATACACAGGTGCGCTACGATATAATTATTGTTGATGGCCGCGACCGGGTTAACTGCTGTAAAAACAGCATTAATGCATTAAGTCAATTTGGGGTATTAGTATTGGACGATAGCGATCGGGATGAATATAAGGAGGCACATACGTACCTGCAAGATGCCGGATTTAAACAAATAGATTTTTGGGGAATGGCGCCACTGGTAAACTATTTGAAATGCACAAGCATATTTTACAAAAACAATAACTGCTTAAATATTTAAATGAGCTTAGCTCCTATAATTTTATTTACCTATAACAGGCCGGTGCATTTACTAAAGACACTGAGCGCCTTGCAAAAAAACGCGCAGTTAAGCCAATCTGCATTATATATTTATTGCGATGGGCCAAAACCAGGTGCCCCCCCAAAAGATATACTTAAAATAACAAAGGTCCGTGAAATTGCAGCTTCGGTAAAGTGGTGCGAAAACTTAACTATCATTCATCGCGATAGTAACTATGGCTTGCAAAAGTCGGTTATTGAGGGTGTAAGTGAAATTGTAAATAAGCATGGAAAAGTGATCGTATTGGAAGATGATATCATTACTTCATCGCATTTTTTACAATACATGAACGACGGACTAAATATTTACCAGGATAATGAGGATGTGTTAAGTATAGGTGCCTTTAATTTTTTCGCTTCAGGTAAGGACGTGCCCGAAACTTTCTTTGTCCCCATACCCGATTGCTGGGGCTGGGCAACCTGGAAAAACCGATGGGAACTTTTTGAACCTAATGCACAACTGCTATTAAATAAATTACGCGAAGCCGGATTAATTGATGAATTCAATTTAAGGGGTAAGTATAATTTCGAATCGCTTTTGATAGATCAAATTAAAGGCAATGTAAGTTCGTGGGCAATCAGGTGGCAGGCTGTAGCATACTTAACAGGAAAGCTTACACTTTATCCAAAATTTGCGGTTACAGAAAATATTGGGTTTGATGCCGAAGGTACCCATACAGGCAGTACTGACAAATATTCAAAAGTTTTATTTGCTAAAAAGCCTGTTGATGTTACAAAAATAGCGGTAGTGACTGAACCGCATATTATCAATAAAATGATTGTTGGTTATGATCATTTATCAAAGGCCTCAAATCTGCAAATCACTAAAACAAGGGTAAAAAAAACGATTAAATATTTTTTGCCAATTGGTGCGGCAAAAATATATCGTAAACTAAAAGCGCCTAGGGTTGGTGGCTGGTGGCAAGGTAACTATTCATCATGGCAGCAAGCACAGGAATGTACCCGCGGTTATGATGATAAGCTAATTCTTGAAAAGGCTTTGAGCGCTGCATTAAAGGTTAAAAATAAAGAAGCTGCTTTTGAAAGAGATACGGTATTATTTGATAAAATAGAATATAACTGGCCTATTTTAACTTCATTACTAAAAGCTGCAATTGAAAATAATAATTGTTTGTCGGTTGTAGATTTCGGTGGATCGTTAGGATCATTTTATTTCCAATCTAAAGATATAATATCTGATAACATTGAATTGAAGTGGAAAATTGTAGAGCAACAACTTTATGTTAATGCCGGCAATCAACACATTAAGGATAATAAGCTTAGCTTTCATTATACCATTGAAGATGCTTTAGAAGAAGGGCATCCACATGTTTTGCTACTTTCCTGTGTAGTTCAATATTTGGAAGATCCGTTTAAGTTTATTAATGAAGCTATAAGTTACGGTTTTAAATATATTATGATAGATCGTTTAGCTTTAACCAATGGTGAAACACGATTAACGGTACAAAATGTGCCACCTGAAATATACGAATCGTCTTATCCCGCATGGTTCATAAATGAGCGCCAATTTTTAAAAGCCATATCAAACAAGTATCAATTATTACATGACTTTGCTCAAGGAGAAGACCTTTTTATGAATGAAACCAATCGGTTTTATTGGAAAAGCTATATTTACCAACTAAAAGAAAATGGATAAACTGCCATATGTAAACCTGGGTTGCGGTGGCCATTTTGATAGTCGATGGGTAAATATTGATTTTTCAAAAACCGGCGATGGCGTAATTGCACACAATTTGCTTAATGGTATACCGGCAAGTAACAACAGCTTTGAGGTGGTGTATCATTCGCACGTATTGGAGCACTTTGCTAAAAGCGATGCAATAAAATTTATAAGCGAGTGTTACAGGGTATTAAAACCTAACGGAATAATTAGAATAGCAGTGCCCGACCTGGAACAAATTGTGTATAACTACATACGCTTATTAACCATAGGTAAAACCGATACAGGTAATACTCAAATCAGGGCAGATTATGACTGGATAATGGTAGAAATGTACGACCAAACGGTAAGAAATAATTGGGGAGGCGAAATGCTAAATATATTACTGAGTGAAAAACTACCTAATGAAGAATTCATATTTAACCGCATAGGTGCCGAAGCCAGAATGATTAGGGAAAGCATTGTCCAACCTAAGCAGGTAGCGGTTAAAACTCAGCTATCTATCAGAAAGGTGCTCGGTCGGGTAAAAAGATCCTTATCTGGTAATAACTTAAAGCATTTTCTTTTGAAAATCATTTTAAAAAAAGACTATCAACAATATACCATAGGCAAATTCAGGCAATCAGGAGAAATACATCAGTGGATGTACGATAGTTATTCATTAACAAACTTATTAACCGATGCGGGCTTTAAAAACATTGAAGTAAAAACGTTTGATACCAGCGCCATCCCTAACTGGCAAGCGTTTGGCCTTGATGAAATGAACGGGCAGGTAAGGAAACCTGATTCACTTTTTGTAGAGGCTATAAAGTTATAAATGTTAAACTTCTGCACACTTTTTAATACTAATTACCTGGCTAAAGGCTTAGCATTGCACCAGTCGCTGGTTGATACTTGTCCTGCTTTCCATCTTTATATTTTTGCATTTGATGATAATTGTTATCAAATTTTAACAAATAAAGACCTGCCAAACGCAACCATTATCCCATTAAGTGATTTTGAGAATGCAGATCTGCAACATGTTAAAAAAAATCGTTCCATAGCCGAATATTGCTGGACTTGTACCCCATTCACCATTAAGCATTGTATAGATCAATACCAGCTTGATAGTTGCACTTATATAGATGCCGATATCTATTTCTATAACGATCCATCGGTGCTGTTTAAAGAAATGGGGAATGCTTCCGTTTTAATTACACCGCACAATTATCATCCGCTGTACGATCAAAGCGCTGTGGCCGGTATTTACTGTGTGCAATTTATTACATTTAAAAACACCAATGATGGCATGAAAGTGTTAAACTGGTGGGCGCAGGCCTGTTTAACCTGGTGCTATCAAAGATATGAAGATGGTAAGATGGGAGATCAAAAATATCTCGATTCGTGGCCATACATATTTAACGGGGTGCACATTTGCCGCAATATAGGCGCCGGTTTAGCTCCCTGGAACTTACTAAACTACCATTTAAGTGACAGTGGTAAGCAGTTAATGGTGAATGATACGCCATTGATTTTTTACCATTTTCATGATTTGCAATATCTATCGAACAACACCTGGTATATAGGTGGATATGAGGTCCCTGAAGTTTCACTCACAGCACTATATCAGCCTTATATAAAGACTTTACTAAATATTGACAACGAAATTAAAAAACAACATCCGGTAATTGACAGTTTAAATACGAAGGTTGTGAATGGAATTAACGTATTGAGTACTAAATATAAACTTGGGATTTATATTTTAGACTTAAAAGCATCGTTTAAACAATTTATCTCCGCTTTGTTTTTTTCAGGCAGAAGAAAACATTATAAAACCAATTATATCAGGATAAAATAATGGCGCATTTAATAGATCTGACAACTTTTACTGATACCCGGGGTAACCTTACCGTAATTGAAAAATCGATACCGTTTGACATTAAACGCATATTTTATATTTATGGCGTGGATAATTCTGTGCGCGGTGGACATAGGCACTACACCACTGTACAAGCGGCAATTTGTTTACAAGGCCAATGCACCATATATAATAACAATAATGTAACCGAGGAAGAATTTGTACTGGATTCACCTTCAAAATGCTTACTATTAAATCCTGAAGACTGGCACCAGATGTATAATTTTTCGGCCGATGCCATACTTATGGTATGTGCATCGGGCTTCTTTGACGAAGCTGACTATATTTTTCAGCCATACGATAAAAAATGATTGCTTACGAATCGTTAGAAAAAACTAATGCCATGTTTGGCACTGATTTTCGTAGCGCATTTGATGATGTATTAAAATCAGGCTGGTACATACTCGGGCAGCAGGTAACTGCCTTTGAGCAGGAGTTTGCGCAGTACTGCGGCACAAAATATTGTATTGGTGTAGCATCGGGGTTAGATGCGATAACCCTATCGTTAAAAGCATTTGACCTACCAGAAGGCGCCGAGGTTATTGTGCCGTCAAATACTTATATAGCCTCTATATTGGCGGTTATAAATGCAGGTTACAAGCCTGTTTTGGTAGAGCCGGATCTGTCGACATATAACATCGACCCGGCTAAAATAGAAAAAGCAATTACCACTAAAACTAAAGCGATCCTTGTTGTACACCTATATGGTAAAATGTGCGATATGACCCGCATTAATACTATAGCGCAACAACATGGCCTAAAGATAGTGGAAGATTGCGCACAAGCACATGGGGCAGTACACCAGGGCAAAAAAGCAGGAAACTGGAGTGACGCAGGCGCATTTAGTTTTTACCCGACAAAAAACCTTGGGGCCTTAGGCGATGCCGGGGCCATAACAACTAACGATGCCGGCTTAGCCGATAAATTACTGTATTTAAGAAACTACGGCTCCAAAAAGAAATATCAAAACCAGTATATTGGGTTCAACTCCAGGCTTGATGAATTACAAGCCGCTTTTTTAAGAAAAAAACTATCGCGCTTAGATGAGATAAATACACATAAACGAAATTTGGCAGCGTTATACTCTGATGGCATTGATAACAGGTTTACGAAGCCGAGTATCCAGGCCAATAATTATGATGTATTCCATATTTATAACATACGTTGTACCAAACGCGATGCTTTAAAAAAATACCTGCTGGATAAAGGCATACAAACAGATATCCACTACCCTATTCCACCACATCAGCAGGTGGCGTATCAGTCAATGTTTAAATCGGGAAGTTATCCGTTATCCGAAGAAATTCATGCGACAACTTTAAGTTTGCCAATTGCCTTTTTTCATACACACGAAGAAGTAAATTATATCGCCGGTTGCATAAATGAGTTTGAATAACACCATGGTTCAAAAAAACTATTAATGTTTATTTTAAAAAGGTTTTTACTGAATATTTTTCGCAAACATTACACCGGTAAAAAGCGGTTTCAAAAAAAATTCCTTTTGCTAAAAAATCTTGCTTTACAAGGTCTGAATTTTGGCAACGGAAGTTCGATAGAGATTAGCGGCGAAATTACCTTGATGGAATATTTGGCCGGAAAGTATACCGAACAAAGGCCTTATATTATTTTTGATGTCGGTGCTAACAGGGGAGATTATACTATTGAACTAATTAAAAACATTCCGATAAACAATTTGCAAATATGGTGCTTTGAGCCATCGGTCGATACTTTTAAAAGTTTGGAAAGAAATCTTTCAAACAAAAGCAATGTGATATTGAATAATATTGGCTTAGGTATTATAAAAAACGAAGTACCGCTTTATACAAATGAGTCGGGCGCACATATTGCTTCCCTTTATCCGCTTGAAAGAGCTTACGGCACAACGGAAAAACTCAGTGATTTTGAAATGGTACGCATTGAAACCATTGATAATTTTTTAGCTGAGAATGATATAGCTTACATTGATTTCTTAAAACTGGATATTGAAGGTAACGAACTTAATGCGCTAATTGGAGCCGCCAACAGCATTAAAGCAGGTAAAATAAAGGCTATTCAATTTGAATTTGGAACTTGTAATATTGATTCAAGGACATACTTTAGAGATTTCTGGTACCTGCTGTCAGATCAATACAATATATTCAGACTTGTGAAAGATGACTTATACCCTATTTCCTATTATTCAGAATATGATGAAGTTTTTGCCACAATTAATTATTACGCAGAATTAAAGTGAAGGTTAATTTATCCTACATTATAGCTACCCGCAACCGCCTACCCTTTTTAAAGATCACTTTAACAAAATTGCTTGCAGCTTTACGGCCCGATGAGGAGATTATAGTGGTTGACGGCAATAGTACCGATGGGACAAAAGAATACCTTCAACAACTTTTGGAAGCGGGTAGCATCCATCAGTTTGTTTCTGAACCCGATAAAAATCAGGCACATGCCTGGAACAAGGCTATGTTGATGGCCAGGGGGATATTGATAAAAAAAGTAATTGACGATGATGTTTTGTGTTATACCGCCATACAGAAATGTAGAGAGCACATGTTGCAAAATGCATCAATAGATGTGCTGATATCAAATGATCTTTCCAGTTCACTGCACCATCATTTAAAAATTGAAAAACATACCCGGTTGCCGCACTTTGAAAAATGGCTAAAAAATTTGGCGCCATCGTTTACTTTTGGTGATGTGCATATGCTGATCAGGCGTAGTTCGTTGAGTTATGTGGGTTTATATAACCCTGCTTATACCATGATGGACTGGGAATATGCGCTTCGCATTAGTTATTTACAGGCTAATATTACGTATTATACAGGTTATAATGCACTTACAGTTGCACACGGTGAGACCGTTACATCTTTAAAAGATGAAAAAAAAATAGCCAAACAAGGTAAGCGCGCTGAAGTGTTTTATGAATACGCAGGCGACCATGCAAGTATCAGCTATTGGTCTAAACTAAAAATAGCGGTTGGCAAAATGCTTTATAAATCTCGCGCAGGTGAAAGCCCTCTTCTTTTAAAGGAGGAGGAAATAGCGGTTATATACAACCATTACGATAAGTACTTAACAGAGATCAACGAAACAGGCTCATTTATTTTTTTAGACAAAAACAGCATTTGAACACTACTAAGACCAAACCTATTATAAAAATACATTTCCAAAATGGTTTGAATTTGGATGGTTTTATAAAAGATGTTTTCAATATTTACGGCCTGCCAGATGAGTTTGAGTTTATTGAATCTGATGCTCCTGATTTTATTGTTTTTGGCCCTTATGGTAACAATATACCACCAAAAGGCAACTACACGCGTATAGGTTATTATTGCGAGAATATGATGCCCGATATGTCCATTTGCGATTGGGCCTTTGGCGTTATGCGCGAGGATGAGGTAAACCACCCCTGCTACAAAAAAATACAATGGCATGGTTTTAACCCTCAAAGTCTTATAAAAAACACAGATTTTAACGGAGACGAATTATTGGCGCAGAAAAAGCATTTCTGCAATTTTCTGTACTCGCACCATGTCCCCTATCGCGAGGAGTTTTTTAGGCAATTATCCAGGTACAAAAAAGTAGATGCGCCTGGTTTATCAATGAATAACATGCCGGGTATTGATAGCTTATACCAGGGTGATATTTGGAGTCGTAAGCGGCAATTTTTAAGTTCCTACAAATTCACTATCGCTTTTGAAAACTATGTATATCCGGGGTATCAAACAGAAAAATTGTTTGATGCCATGCTTGCCAGCAGTATACCGGTATATTGCGGCGATCCGTATATTAATGAAACTTTTAATACAGCCAGTTTTTTAAACACACCCGATTATGTAAATATAAATAAGGGGGCAACAA
>Ga0075366_10000292_pt1 | contig 22475 bp, 25 predicted proteins | sample EndMethybrTD3031_FD_72351 | JGI IMG/M metagenome (GOLD analysis project Ga0075366, IMG submission 72351) | Populus endosphere microbial communities from Tennessee, USA - Endosphere MetaG P. TD hybrid TD303-1 | ecosystem: Host-associated > Plants > Roots > Endosphere | place: USA: Tennessee...
CGCCCGCCGCTGATCCTCGCCGACGAGCCCACCTCGGCGCTCGACGACGCGGCGTGCGACAAGGCGCTCGCGCTCCTCACCGAGCAGGCGCGCGCCTGCGGCGCGACGCTCGTGGTCGCCACGCACGACCGGCGCATCCGCGGCCACTTCACGCGGACGCTCGAGCTGTGAGCCCGCTGCGCCTCGCCCTCGCCTACCTCGCGGCGCGGCCGCTCGCCACGGCGCTGCACGTGCTCATGCTCGCGATCGGCGTCGGCACGCTGGTGCTGCTGCTGCTCTTCACGCACCAGGCCGAGGAACGGCTCGCCCGCGACGCGCGCCCCGTGGACCTCGTCGTCGGCGCCAAAGGCAGCCCGCTGCAGCTCATCCTCTCGTCGCTGCTCCAGGCCGACGTCCCCACGGGCAACATCCGGCACGACGCGGCGCTCGCGCTCGCCTCGAACCCGATGATCGCGCAGGCGGTGCCGGTGGCGATGGGCGACAGCTATCTCGGCTACCGCATCGTCGGCACCGAGCCCGCGTACCTCGGGCTCTACGGCGCGAAGGTGGAGCGCGGCCGCGTGTTCGCGGCGCCGATGGAGGCGGTGGTGGGTGCCGACGTGGCGCGCCGTGCCGGCATCGCCGACGGCGCGCAGCTCGTCGGCAATCACGGGCTCGCGGCGGGCGGCGGAGCCCACGGCGCGCATCCGTACACGGTGGTTGGCGTGCTCGGCCGCACCGGCACGGTGGTCGACCGGCTCGTCGTCACCTCGCTCGAGAGCGTCTGGGAGGTGCACGAGGACGCCGCGGGTGCGGGGGCTGCGGCGAAGCCGCGCGAGGTGACCGCGCTCCTGGTGCGCTACCGCACCCCGCTCGCCGCGGCGACGCTGCCGCGCCAGGTCAACGCGACCACGATGATGCAGGCCGCGTCGCCCGCCGCCGAGCTCACGCGCCTCATGCAGCTCGTGGGCGCCGGGGCCGACGCGGTGCGGGTGCTCGCGCTCGTCCTCATGGCGAGCGCCGCGCTCTCGATGCTCGCGGGGCTGAGCGCCGCGCTGCAGGAGCGCCGCCACGACCTCGCGCTGCTGCGCATGCTCGGCGCGCGCCCCGCCACGCTCTTCGCGCTCACCGCGTGCGAAGGCGTGACGCTCGTGGTGACGGGGGTTATACTGGGCGTGGCCCTCGGACACGGGGCCGCCGAAGCCCTCGGGCGCTGGATCGCGCGCTCGAACGCCTGGTCGGTCACGGGCTTCACGTGGGTGCCGCAGGAAGCCTTCCTGGCGCTCGCGGTCCTCGCCGCAGGCGCTGCTACCTGCCTGCTTCCGGCGATCCAGGCTTACCGCCGTGACCCGGCGCTACTGTTGAAGCGATAACGATGCCGTTGCGCACATTCGCAATTCTTCTCGCGGGACTCGCGCTGTCGCTCGCGCCCGCCGCGCATGCGCAGGCGCCGCGCGGGCTGCAGGTCCCGGGCGGCGGCATCGAGGCCACGCCCGCGGGCGCCGTGCCGTGGGAGCTGCTGCAGCAGGCGCGCACGGTGCAGAAGGCCGACAAGCGCTTCGGCCCGGTGTTCACCGCCGAGATCCGCAGCCTCGACCGCAAGGACGTGAAGCTCTACGGGTTCATGATGCCGCTCGACCAGACCGCGAAGCAGAAGCGCTTCCTGCTCGCCTCCTTCCCGCCGCACTGCCCGTTCTGCATGGCGGGCGGCCCCGAGTCGATGGTCGAGGTCATCGCCGACACGCCGATCGAGTTCACCTACGAGCCGATCCTCGTCGCCGGGCGCATGGCGGTGCTCGACGACGACGTCGTCTTCTACCGGCTCACCAACGCGAAAGCGTTGCAGCCCTAGCGCCGCCCATGGCCACTCCCGCAGTCGGAGGATCCGCCGGAGGAGTGCGCCCCTCGGGCGCGCGGCCGCCCGGGCGCCTCGGCTCCGAGGAATACCACTCCGCCTCGCTGCCGACGGCGCAGGAAGCCGCGGTGCTGTACTCGGGCAACCACGCCGCGGCCGCGATCTCGCTGCTGCGCGCCGAGATCAAGGACCCGGCGGGCCGCAACAACAAGCAGGCGTGGCTCATGCTGTTCGACCTCTACCAGCTCGCGCCCAACCGCGAGGAGTACGACGCGCTCTCGATGCTCTTCACGGTGAAATTCGAGCAGTCGCCGCCCGCGTGGACCGAGGGCGGGGGCGATTCGCCCAACGACCCGCGGCGCGCGCAGAGCCGCGAGCGCAAGGACTTCTTCGCGCTCAAGCCCACCGCCGACGGCGACCTCGCCGGCGAGATCGACAAGTTCATCGCGTTCGCCGAGTCCCAGGGCACGGTGCGCGTCGACCTCGGCAAGATCACCATCATCGGGCCGGGCGAATCGACGCTGCTCGAGGCGGCGCTGCGCAAGCTGCGCAAGAAGCACCTGCCGATGTGGTTCAACAACACCGAGGTGCTCGAGAAGGTCCTGCGCTCGGCCTTCAACGAGCGCGCCACCGAGGACCAGAGGCCGTATTGGCTGCTGCTCTTCGAGCTGCTGATCCTGCAGGGCAAGACCGACGAGTTCGAGGAGCTCGGCCTCGAGTACGCGGTCGCCTTCGAGATGTCGCCGCCCAACTGGGAGGTGTACGTGAACACCATCTCGGCGGCCGCGGCCAAGTCCGCGCCGGGCGCGCGCCCGATCGAGGTCGCGCCGCAGCCGGAGGCGGGCTTCGAGATGAAGGGGGTGCTCTCGGCGGCGAGCGGCAACCAGGTCGCGGAGCTCAACAGCTACGCCGCCTCGCGCACCGAGGTCGTGATCGACATGGGCAAGGTCCTGCGCATCGAATTCGCCTTCACCTCGACGTTCTTCGACGTGATCAAGGCGATCCAGCTCGCCGGCAAGCGGGTGATCCTCACCAACATCAACGAGGTGAACTCCGCGCTGCTCGAGGCCCTGGGCGTCAACCGCTACGCCATCCTGGTGCGCCGGAAATCGACCTGAAATACCCCGCTTGAAATAAGCGATTTCGGGCGGCATGTGTACCTGGTCCGTGCTAAACCTCTCCCGATGACCTCCGAACTCCCGCAATTCCACGGCACCACCATCCTCTCCGTCCGCCGGGGCGCCGCGGTCGCCATGGGCGGCGACGGCCAGGTGACCCTCGGCAACATCGTGATCAAGGCCTCGGCGCGCAAGGTACGCCGCCTCTACCAGGACCGGATCCTGGCGGGCTTCGCCGGCGCCACCGCCGATGCGTTCACCCTGTTCGAGAGGTTCGAGTCCAAGCTCGAGAAGCACCAGGGCAACCTGCTGCGCTCGGCCGTCGAGCTCGCCAAGGACTGGCGCACCGACCGCATGCTGCGCCGCCTGGAGGCGATGCTGGCGATCGCCGACAAGACCTCCTCGCTCGTGATCACCGGCAACGGCGACGTGCTCGAGCCCGAGCACGGCCTGCTCGCGATCGGCAGCGGCGGCGGCTATGCCCAGGCCGCGGCGCTCGCCCTCCTCGGCAACACCGGGCTCGAGCCCGCCGAGATCGTGAAGCGCTCGCTCGGCATCGCCGGCGACCTGTGCATCTACACGAACCAGAACCACGTGATCGAGACGCTCTGATGGCCGAGACCCATTCCGCCCCGCCCGCGCCCGTCCCGCCGGCGCACGAGCCGGCCGCGATGATGACGCCGCAGGAGATCGTGCACGAGCTCGACAAGAACATCGTCGGACAGGCCGAGGCGAAACGCGCGGTGGCGATCGCGCTGCGCAACCGCTGGCGCCGCGCCCAGGTGGGCGAGCCGCTGCGCGGCGAGATCACGCCCAAGAACATCCTCATGATCGGGCCCACCGGGGTGGGCAAGACCGAGATCGCCCGGCGCCTCGCGCGGCTCGCCAACGCGCCCTTCATCAAGGTCGAGGCGACCAAGTTCACCGAGGTGGGCTACGTCGGGCGCGACGTCGACTCGATCATCCGCGACCTGGTGGAGATCGCGGTCAAGAACACGCGCGAGCAGGAGATGAACAAGGTGCGCCCGCGCGCCGAGGACGCGGGCGAGGAGCGCGTGCTCGACGCGCTGCTGCCGGGCGTGCCGCCGGCCGAGGGCAACGACGCCAACTCCACGCGCCAGCGCTTCCGCAAGATGCTGCGCGAGGGCAAGCTCGACGACAAGGAAATCGAGATCGACGTGGCGATGGGCGCGGGCGGCATGGAGATCCTCGCGCCACCCGGCATGGAGGAGCTCACCAGCCAGATCCAGGGCATGTTCGCCAACCTCGGCTCCGCGCGCCGCAAGCGCCGCACGCTCAAGATCCGCGAGGCCCTGCGCCTGCTCACCGACGAGGAAGCGGCGAAGCTCGTCAACGAGGAGGAGATCCGCTTCAAGGCGATGCGCTCGGTGGAGCAGGACGGCATCGTGTTCCTCGACGAGATCGACAAGATCGCGAGCCGCGGCGAGATGCAGGGCGCCGACGTCTCGCGCCAGGGCGTGCAGCGCGACCTGCTGCCGCTGGTCGAGGGCACCGCGGTCACGACCAAGTTCGGCATGGTGCACACCGACCACATCCTCTTCATCGCGAGCGGGGCCTTCCACCTCGCCAAGCCCTCGGACCTGATCCCCGAGCTGCAGGGGCGCCTGCCGATCCGCGTGGAGCTCGCGAGCCTCTCGGTCGGGGACTTCGAGCGCATCCTCACCGCGACCGACTCGTGCCTCACGCGGCAGTACCAGGCGCTGCTCGCCACCGAGGGCGTGGAGCTCGAGTACACCGCGGATGGCGTGCGCCGCCTCGCCGAGATCGCCTTCTCCGTCAACGAGCGCACCGAGAACATCGGCGCGCGCCGGCTCTACACCGTGATGGAGAAGCTGCTCGAGGAGGTGTCGTTCGACTCGGGCCGCAACCTGAAGCGCATCGTGGTCGACGCCGCCTACGTGGACGCCCGCCTCGCCTCGCTGGCGCAGAGCGAGGACCTCGCCCGGTACGTTTTGTAACGCAACGAAATGGCCCGGCGGCCCACAATGGGCCGATGAGAACCCCCGCCGCCCTCCTCGCGCTCGCGCTGGCCGCCTGCGCGCACCAGCCTGCCATGGACACTTCCGCCTCCCTCGCCGCGGCCGAGACCGCGTTCGCGGCGCACTCGCTGCGCGAAGACATGCGGGTCGCCTTCCTCGCCCACTTCGATGCCGACGGCGTGACGGTGCGCAACGGCTGGATCGTGAGCAACGACTACCTGCGCGACCGGCCCGCCCCGCAGATCGTCCTCGACTGGCGCCCGCAATACGTCGAGGTGGCGCCCTCGGGCGAGATGGGGCTGTCGACCGGCCCCTCGAAGATCACCAGCAAGGCGAAGCCCGACTCGCCGCCGGCCTACGGGCAGTTCGTGTCGGTCTGGCGCCGCGACGCCGCCGGCACCTGGAAGGTCGCGGTCGACCTCGGCATCGGCCACTCCACGCCGGCACTGTGGGACCAGCCGCTGCAAGCCCGGGTATCGCCTACCCAAGCTCCCGCGGGAGCCGCGATCGGTAGCCCCATCGCCACGGGAACCCTCGCCGATGCCGAGGCTCAGTTCGCTCGCATCGCGCGCGACCGCGGCGCGCGCGCCGCCTACGAGGCCCTCGGGGCCGCGGACCTGCGCTACTACCGCGGCGGCCACCCGCCGGTCGCGGGGCGCACCCAGGCGCTGTCGGCCACGACGATGAGCGACGAGCGCCATGCCTGGGCCGTCGAGCGCAGCGAGCTGGCGCGCTCCGGCGACTTCGGCTACGCGCGTGGCAACTACGCCGCGGCCGAGGGCCAGGCGCCGCTCGGCTGGTACCTGCGCGTGTGGCGGCGCGAAGCGGCGGGCTGGCGCATCGTGATGGACGTGGTGAACACGAAGACCTGAGCGGCGAAGCCCGAGCGCCGAGCCCTAGGGCGCGAGCCCCTCATAAAGCCGCACGGTGCGCTGCATCGACTCGAAGATGTTGTCGCCGGCCTTGGCGATGAACTCCATCTGCCGCAGGTTGCCGCGCCCTCCCTCGAGCTCCTGCGCCGCCTGCAGCAGGAATCCCAGCTGCCCTTCGGCCACCTGCAGCTCGGTGTCGATTTCCGGCGTGTTGCTCCCCGCGCCGCGCAGCTTCTCGACGGTCGCGCGCAGGTCGGCGGATGCGGCGGTGAGCTGGCGCTCGATGCCCGCGTCGCGCAGGCCCCAGCGTCGCAGCAGGTGCAGGCGCGCGACACGCTGCGAGAGCGTGGCCGCGTGCGCGGCGTCGAGCGCGAGCCGCCCGGTGCCCTTGCGCCCCGGCTCGGAGATCATGCGCGCGCCCTTGGCCGCGATCCACGCGACCTCCTCGACGCGGTCGGCGAGGCGCTTCGCGTTGTCGCGCGTCGGCGGCTTGAGCGCCCACGCGCGGTAGTCCTGCCACAGCAGGCCCAGCAGGAGATAGTTGTCGCGCACCTCGGGCGGCCCGCCGCGCGCCGACACCGCGCGCAGCGCCGTGTCGAACTCGCGCACCACCTCGGGCATCGCACGCCGGGTGCGGTCGGCGAGCACGCCCTGCCCGAGCTGCGCCTGGTATTTCGCGATTCGCTCGGCGAGGCCCTCGAGGCGCATGGCGGGCTCCTGGGCGCGCGCGGCGAGGGCCGCGAGCGCGAGGAAGGCGGCGGCGCAGGCGCGGGCGGCGGTCACGCCGGCGCCGGCGCTTCGAAGCCGCAAAGCACGCCGGGCACCGACAGGTGCGCGAGCACGCGTCCGAGGTCGTCGTCGGCGACGAGCGCGCACGCCTCGCCGAGCGTGGCGCCGCGCGCGAGCGCGTCGAGGAACTCCCAGTCGGGCTTCGGCAACAGGTCGACGCGCACGCCGTCGTCGCCGCGCACGACCAGGGCGTGCTCGGGACCCGCGGTGCGGTCGGGCGTGCCGTCGCGCCCGGGCTGGTTCGCCTGCCACAGCGCGACCACCGCGTGATCGGAGCGCATCAGGTGCGCCGCGGGATGGAAGCGGAAGCGGAAGGCATCGTGGTTTTCCGCGGGCACGCGCGCGAAGGCGTCGAAGTCGCACGCCGGCGCATCGGCGGCGAGGTGCGCCTGGTGCACCGCCCACTCCAGCCGCGCCACGTCGGCGAGATACTCGAGCGTGCCGGCGTGCTCGTAGGCCGCGAGGAAGTCCGCGAACCCCGCGCCGAAGTCGTTCAGGTCGCCGCTGGTCGAGGGGGATTCCCGTGCGAAGCGCTCCGCCGCCTCGCGGAAGAAGGCCGCGCCCACGAGCCGCAGCACCACCGGATAGGCGGCGGCGAGCGCGCCATGCCAGTTGGCGAGCACGGCCCGCCGGTAGATGGCGATGCGCGCGTCCTGTCCCGGTGAATCGTCGACGAGGGCGGCGAGGAAGTCGCGCTGGGTGGCGGCGAGATGGCTCACGCGGCGCGCGCCTCGATGCTTGCGTCGCGGATCGCGCGAGCTTTCTCCGCCTCGCCGAGCAGCACGTCGAGCGCGGGGATGCCGGTGTCCCACTCGACCAGCGTCGGCCGCGGCCCGAACCGGACGAGGGCCCTGCGGTAGAGATCCCACACTGCGTCGCTCACTGCCGTGCCGTGCGTGTCGATGAGCACGCCGTCGGACGCCTCGAAGCCGGCGAGGTGGATCTCGCCCACGCTGCGCGGATCGATCGCATCGATATAGCGGTGCGCATCGAACCCGTGGTTGGTCGCATTCACCCACACGTTGTTCACGTCGAGCAGAACGCCGCATCCGGTGCGCCGCGCCGCCTCGGCGAGGAACTCCCATTCGGGAATGGTGGCGCCCGGAAACTCGAGGTACGACGACACGTTCTCGACCAGGATCGCGCGCCCGAGCCGGTCCTGCACCTCGCCGATGTGGGAGCACGCCTGCGCCAGCGCCTCCTCGGTGTAGGGCAGCGGGAGCAGGTCGTTGGCGTGGCGCCCGCCGAACGCCGACCACGAGAGATGCTCGGAGACGAGCGCCGGCTCGACGCGGCGCACCAGCGCGTCGAGCCTCGCGAGGTGGCGCGCATCGAGGGCGCCCGAGGTGCCGAGGGAAAGCCCCACGCCGTGCAGGCTCAGCGGCCAGGCGGCGCGGAAGCGCTCGAGCGCCGCGAGCTGCGGGCCGCCGTCGCCGAAGTAGTTCTCGCTGTGGACTTCGAGGAAACCGAGCGCGGGCCGGCGTTCGAGGAGCTCCGCGAAGTGCGGCGCGCGCAGCCCGATGCCGACGTCCACCGCTACTTGCCGGTCGCGGGCGCCTGCTTCTTGCCTCCGGCCTTCTCGCACGTGCCCTTCGGCACGTACTTCCACTCGTCGGGGAGGTTGTCCTTCTTCGCGAGCCCCGCGCAGGTGTGGGTCGCGGTGCCGCAGTCGTTCTTGCCCGCCTTGGCGATGCCGTAGCACTTTTCCTTCTCGCCCGAGGTCTGGGCGTCGGCGGCGTGGGCGGTGCCGAGGGCGATCATGCCGGCGAGCGCGGATTGCAGCAGCTTCCTACGGGTGGGGTTCGGGTCCATGGGTTCTCCGTTGCGGGTGCGAAACAATCAGGCGCGGTATTTCTGCGCGGCGGTGTGCAGGAACTTGAGCTGCGAGTCGAAGTTGCGGCACATGAAGCATTCGTCGAGGTGCGCCTGCAGGGCCTGGAGCTCGAGCGGGCTCAGGCGGCGCTCGTAGGCGACCGAGAGCAGGCGCGAGGCTTCACGGCAATCGACGCTATCCGCCAACGGGGGATGCCTTTCCGAACCAGTGCTTCTCCAGGCACGCGCGCAGCGCGATGCGGGAGCGATGCAGGATGACCCAGCAGTTGGACGGCGTGATGCCCTCGTCCTTACAGATGGCCTCGGTGTCGTCGCCCAAAACCTCGCGCTTGAAGAACACCCGCGAGCCCGCGGTCGGCAGCCGGTCGAGGCAGCGCTCGAAGGCTTCCCAGAAGCGGCGCTGCTCGAGGGCCGCCTCGGGGTTGCTCCAGGCCTGCGGGGCCTCGCGCCAGTGGCCGGTGGAATCGAACAGCTCGTCGAGCCAGGACTCGTCGGCCGACTCGCCCTCCTCGTCGAGGGCCACGTGGGCGCGCTCGGAAACGGCGCGGCGCTGCAGGTCGATCACCTTGAAGCGCAGGATCGAGGTGAGCCACGTGCGCAGCGACGACTTGCCCCCGAAGCTCCCCAGGCTCTCCAGGGCGGCCAGCAGGGCCTCCTGGACCGCCTCCTCGGCCAGCTGGCCGTCGCGCAGCTGGGACAGGGCGTAGCGCAGCAGGTACGGCCGATGGCTCTCGATCTCGGCGAAACGCGGGTCGGCGGCGGTGGGAACGGAGGGCATTTTCCGGGGAATCTTACCACCCGGGCCCCGGGCTCTTGCAGTTGCAACACCCCCCCTTGAAAGCCGCCGCGGGGGCCCTACCTCCCTCTCGTTACCACCCTTTTTCCGGAGACAAGCATGAACCCGATGACCCGCTACGAGCCCCTCGTGGGCCGTCTGGATGGACTCTTCAACGAGCTGTTCCGCCCCGCCTTCGTGTGGGAGAACGGCACCGCCGCCGAGGCGCAGCCGATCCGCGTCGACGTGAAGGAAAACGCCGAGGCGTACACCGTCTCCGCCGAGATCCCCGGCGTGACGAAGGACCGGATCGCCGTCGAGATCGAGGGCAACGAAGTCACGATCTCGGCCGAGACCGCGCGCGAGCCGGCGAAGGAAGGCGAGAAATTCCTGCGCATCGAGCGCTTCTACGGCAAGACCGCGCGGCGCTTCGCGCTGCCGCAGGACCTCGACGAGGCCCGCGCCCAGGCGCGATTCGCCGACGGCGTGCTCGAGCTCACGCTGCCGAAGAAGGCCGCCGTCACCGGCCGCAAGCTGGACATCCAGTAAGCCTCAAGTAAGCCGCAGCACGGGCATGGGGCTCCGGGGGACCGAAAAGGTCCTCCGGAGCCCTTTTATTTGCCGTTAGAATCGCGTCTTCGCCCCCGCCCATCGCTCCGATGCCCGCCAAGCTCACGTCGTCCCAGAAGGCCGAGGTCCTCGTCGAGGCCCTGCCCTACATCCAGCGCTTCTACGACCGCACCATCGTCATCAAGTACGGCGGCAACGCGATGACCGACGTGGCCCTCCAGGAGGACTTCGCCGAGGACGTGGTGCTGCTCAAGCTGATCGGCATGAACCCCGTGGTCGTCCACGGTGCGGGGCCCCAGATCGGTGCGCTGCTGCAGAAGCTCGGCAAGCAGAGCGAGTTCATCCAGGGCATGCGGGTCACCGACGAGGAGACCCTCGACGTGGTCGAGATGGTGCTCGGCGGCCTGATCAACCAGGACATCGTCACGCTCATCAACAAGGCGGGCGGCAAGGCGGTGGGCCTCACCGGCAAGGACGGCCATTTCATCCACGCCCGCAAGCTCAAGGTCGCGAGCAAGGAGAACAAGAAGAAGAAGATCGACGTGGGCCTGGTGGGCGAGGTGGTGCGCATCGACCCCGAGATCATCCAGCTGCTCGACTCGCGCGATTTCATCCCCGTGATCGCGCCCATCGGCAGCGACGAGAAGGGCGTGGCCTACAACATCAACGCCGACATCGCCGCGGGCAAGCTCGCGATCACGCTGCAGGCCGAGAAGCTGATGCTGCTCACCAACACCACCGGCGTGCTCGACAAGGAGGGCAAGGTGGTCACCGGGCTCACCGCGCAGAAGGTGAAGGAGATGATCGACGACGGCACCATCTCGGGCGGCATGCTGCCCAAGGTCGAGTGCGCGCTCGACGCGGTGCGCAACGGCGTGAAGAGCGCCCACATCATCGACGGGCGCGTCTCCCATGCGCTGCTGCTCGAGGTGCTCACCAGCTCCGGGGTCGGCACCCTGATCCGCGGGGCCGCCGCCAACCGGCACTCGCGCTAGGGCCCTAGCGCGACAGTCGCGCGGCGAGCGCGACGTGGTCCGAGAGCCGCGACCACGGCGCGCCCGTGTGGCGCTGCACCGAGTCGATGTTGAGGTCGCGCACGTAGATGCGGTCGAGCGTGAACACCGGCATCTGCGCCGGGTAGCTCTTCGCCAGGCGCCCCTCGGTCTTTTCGAAAACCTCGTACAGGCCGAGCTCCGTGGCGAGATACTCGCTCGCCTTGCGCTGCCAGTCGTTGAAGTCGCCCGCGACCACCAGCGGCCCACCCTTCGGCACCGCGGCGCGGATGCGCTCGACCATCCACTCGAGCTGGAAGCGGCGGCTGCGGGCCCACAGGCCGAGGTGGACGTTGATGCAGTGCAGCGGCTCCTTCCACCCGTCCACCTGGACCTCGCAATGCAGCAGCCCGCGGCTCTCGATCGGGTGGTGCGAGATGTCGATGTTCTCCCACACGGGGATCGGGTGGCGGCTCACCACCGCGTTGCCGTGGTGGCCGTGCTGGTAGACGGCGTTCATGCCGTAGACGCAGTGGCTGCCCTCGTGGGTGAGGAACTCGTGCTGCGAGACCTCGGGCCAGCTCACGTGGCGCCGCGCGTTCTTGTCGTGCTTGCCTTGGACTTCCTGCAGGAACGCCACGTCGGCGTCGAGGACCCGCAGGCCCTCCTTGATGTCGTGCAGCACCAGGCGCTTGTTGAACTGGCTCAGCCCCTTGTGGATGTTGTAGGTGACGACGGTCACGTCGCGCTTGCGCGTCATTGTCAGGGTCCCGTTCGGTTCGGCAGCTCGAGGATCGCCTTGCGGTTGCTCCACGAAAATACGCGCTCGGCCGCGTCGCGCCACGGCATCCATTCGGCCCGGAGGTGCTCGCGCGGGGCCACGCGAACCGGCACGGGCTCGGGCAGGCGCAGGCCGAAGACGTGCTCGGTGTTGTGCGTCACGCCCGGCGCGTACCGGTGGCGCCATACAGGATAGATTTCATATACGTTCTGCAAGTTCCAATCGGTGAGCTCGTATCTGCCGGCGTCCAGCCCGGTTTCCTCGGCCACTTCCCGCACCGCCGTCTCGCGCAGGCTCTCGCCCGGGTCCTGGCTGCCGGTGACCGATTGCCAGAATCCCGGGCGGTCGGCCCGCTCGAGGAGCAGCACGTCGAGGGCGCGGCTGTGGATGACGACGAGGGTCGAGACCGGAATCTTGGCGTCGGACACGGACTACGCACGCATGCGCGAGGTCACCGCGGAATCGCCGGAGAAGTACGCGTGGGGCATCGCGGGCGTGCGGTGGCGCGCCACCGGCAGGCCGGCGCGATCGATCGCGATCACGCCCACGTCGGCGTCGAAGTCGCGCCCGAGCTGGTCCATGGCGGCTTCCATCGCCTGCTCGAGCGTGGCGCCGCGCTCCACCGCCTCCGAGATCGCGCGCGTCGTGAGGGAGCGCAACACGTACTCGCCGGTGCCCGTGGCCGAAGCGGCGACGAAAGGCGAGGCGTAGTTGCCCGCGCCGGGGACCGGCGAATCGCCCACGCGGCCGACCAGCTTCAGGGTGACGCCGCCGGTCGAGGTGGCGGCCGCGAGCACGCCGCGCGCATCGACGGCCGCGGCGCCCACGGTGCCGCCCGCGTATTCGCGCTCGCCCTTGCGCTTGCCGAGCTTGTCCTTCCAGTCGGCCAGCCGCGCGGCGGTGACGGGATCGTGGTCGCCGAAGCCCATGGCACGCGCGAAGCGCTGCGCGCCTTCGCCCGCCAGCATCACGTGGGAGGTCTCCTCCATCACCTTGCGCGCGACGAGGATCGGGTTGCGCACGCGCTGCAGGGCGGCGACCGCGCCCACGCGCTTGCCGGCGCTCTCCATGACGCACGCGTCGAGCTCGCAGAAGCCGTCGAGGTTCAGGACCGCGCCGGTGCCCGCGTTGAAGATCGGGTTGTCCTCGAGGATCACGACGGTCGCGCAGACGGCATCGAGCGCGGAGCCGCCCTCCACCAGCACCCGGCGGCCCGCCTCCACCGCGACTCGCAGCCCCTCGATCGCGTCGCCGTCGGAGCCCGGCCGCCACATGCCGGCACCGCCGTGCGCGATCAGCCCGATGGTCACTGGTTGCGCAGCTTGATGTGCAGGTCGCGCAGCTGCTTCTCGGTGACCGGCGTGGGCGCTTCGACCATCAGGTCCTGGCCGCGCTGCGTCTTGGGGAACGCGATCACGTCGCGGATCTGGTCCACGCCGGCGAGCATCGCCACCATGCGGTCGAGGCCGAAGGCGATCCCGCCGTGGGGCGGGGCGCCGTAGGCGAGCGCATCGAGCAGGAAGCCGAACTTGGCTCGCTGGTCCTCGTGCGAGATGCCGAGCGCGGCGAACTGCTGCGCCTGCACCTCCGCGCGGTGGATCCGCACCGAGCCGCCGCCGAGCTCCCAGCCGTTCATCGCGATGTCGTAGGCCTTCGCGAGCACCTTGCCGGGATCGGTCTTCAGCAGCTCGACGTGCTCGTCCTTGGGGCTGGTGAACGGGTGGTGCGCGGCGTTCCAGCGCTTCTGCTCGTCGTCGTACTCGAACGCCGGGAAGTCCAGCACCCAGCACGGCCGGAAGCCGCTGCCGGCGTGCCCCTTCTCGTGGCCGATCTTCGCGCGCAGCGCGCCCATCGCGTCGTTCACGACCTTGCGGCGGTCGGCGCCGAAGAAGATCACGTCGCCGGCCTTCGCGCCGGTGCGCTCGATGATCTTTCCGAGCACCTCGGGCGACAGGAACTTCACGATCGGGGATTGCAGTCCCTCCTCGTTCAGCTTGGCGGGATCGTTCACGCGGATGTACGCGAGGCCCTTGGCGCCGTAGATCGCGACGAAGGGCGCGAGGTCGTCGAGCTCCTTGCGGGTGAACTGCTCGTTGCCGCCGGGGACGCGCAGCGCCGCGACGCGCCCGTCCTTGAGCTCGGCGGCCGACTTGAACACCTTGAAGCCGCAGTCGCGCACCACGTCGGTGAGCTCGGTGAGCTCGAGCGTCACGCGCAGGTCGGGCTTGTCGCTGCCGTAGCGCGTGGTCGCCTCGGCGTAGGTGAGCCGCGGGAAGGGCGGCAGGTCCACGTCCAGCACGCGCTTCCACACGTGGCGGATGAGGCCTTCCATGATGTCCTGGATCTCGCGCTCGGTGAGGAACGAGGTCTCGATGTCGATCTGCGTGAACTCGGGCTGGCGGTCGGCGCGCAGGTCCTCGTCGCGGAAGCACTTCACGATCTGGTAGTAGCGGTCGTAGCCCGCGACCATGAGCAGCTGCTTGAAGAGCTGCGGCGACTGCGGCAGCGCGTAGAACTGGCCGTCGTGGATGCGCGAGGGCACGAGGAACTCGCGCGCGCCCTCCGGGGTGCTCTTGTAGAGCACCGGCGTCTCGACGTCGACGAAGCCCGCATCGTCGAGGTATTCGCGCACCGCCTTCGCGGTCCGGTGGCGCAGGCGCAGGATGCGCTGCATCGCGGGACGGCGCAGGTCGAGGAAGCGGTACTTGAGCCGCACCTCCTCCGAGATCTGCTCGTCGTCCATCATGAAGGGCGGCGTGGTCGCGGGATTGAGCACCTCGATCTCGTGCGCCAGCACCTCGACCTCGCCGCTCTTGAGGTCGGGATTCACCGTGCCCTCGGGACGGCGGCGCACGAGACCCTGCACGCGCAGCACGAATTCATTGCGCACGAGGTCGGCGGTGGCGAAGGTCTCCTTGCGATCGGGGTCGCTGACCACTTGAACCAGGCCTTCGCGGTCGCGCAGGTCGATGAAGATCACGCCGCCGTGGTCGCGGCGCCGGTGGGCCCAGCCGAAGAGGGTGACGGTCTGCCCGAGGAATCGGGCGTCGGTGTTGCCGCAGTATTCAGTGCGCATTCGGGATCTTGTGGGGGCGCGGCAGCGGTTCCGCCACGCCCATGGAGATGATGTACTTGAGCGCCGCGTCGACCGTCATCTCGAGCTCGATGGTCTCCGAGCGCGGCACGACGAGGAAGAAGCCGGCGGTGATGTTGGGCGTGGTCGGGACGAAGACCGAGATCTGCTCGCGGCCGAGGATGTCGGCCACCTCGTGCTCCGGCGCACCGGTGACGAGCGCCACGGTCCACGCGCCCTGGTGCGGGTACCTCACCAGCACCGCGCGGCGGAACGCCTTGCCCTCGGGCGAGAAGAGGGTGTCGCTGATCTGCTTCACGCCGCCGTAGATCGAACGCACGATCGGGATGCGCGTGAGCAGGTCGTGGCCGAGCGAGAGCAGCTGGCGCCCGAAGAAGTTCGCGGCGAGCGCGCCGGTCGACAGCACGATGGCGACGGTGAGGATGATGCCGAGGCCGGGCACGTGGAAGCCGAACAGCGCGTCGCTCTGCAGCGAGCCCGGCAGCAGCAGCAGCGACTGGTCCATGATGTCGACCAGCAGCTTGAGCACCCACAGCGTGATGCCGAGCGGGATCCACACCAGCAGGCCGGCGACGAAATATCGCCTGAGGGTCGCCATCATCGGGCCTCAGCTCGCCTTGGTGCCGTCGGAGGCGGGCTTGGACTCGGTCTTGGCCTCGGGCTTCGCTTCGGACTTCGCCTCCGGCTTGGCGGCCGATCCGGCATCGGTTTTCGACGCGGCGGCGGGCTTGTTGCGGAAATCCGTCGCGTACCAGCCGCTGCCCTTCAGCTGGAAACCGGCCGCGGTCAGCATCTTGGCGAACGTGGGCTTGCCGCACGCGGTGCACACCGTGACCGGGGGGTCACTGACCTTCTGCAGGAACTCCTGCTGGTGTCCGCAGCTCGTGCAGCGGTACTCGTAGATCGGCATCGCCGGCGTCCCGTCCAAAACCTGAAAAAACGTATTTTAACAGAGGCACTTGGCGCATTTGTGCAGCGCGGCAATAAAGCCCTGCTCAGGGGCTTTCGATGCGGCGGCGGCGGTTGGCGAAGAATCCGCCGGCGGCGAGCGCGCCCGCCATCGTGAGGAACACCGGCGACATCCCGAGCGCGGCGCCGACGCCGCCAAACGCCAGCGGCAGCACGGTGTGGCTCGCGTTGAGCACGACGGTGCGCACGCCCACGGCCTCGGCGGCCCGCCCCGGCGGCGCCATCGCATAGAGCAGCGACATGATCGAGGGCTGCGTGGCGCCGAGGCCCAGGCCGAGGAGGAAGGCGGTCGCGGACAGCAGCGGGACGGTCTCCATGACCGGGAAGAGCCCGTAGGCGACGCACGCGATGCCCATGGTGGCGGTGATCATCGTCCACTCGCGCAGCCGGCGCTGGATCCAGGGCAGGAACACGCGCACGAGGAAGGTCGCGAAGGCAAAGCTGCCGAGGATGAAGCCGATGGTCGAGGCCGACAGCCCGATCGAGGTCCCGTAGATCGGCATCACGAACACGAAGAGGTCCCACGCGCTGGCGAGGAGACCGGTCACGAGGAAGACGCGCCGCAGGTCGGGGTCGCGCAGCAGCTCGAAGGTGCTGCCCTGCCGCGGCCGGTCCGACGCGTGGGGGGTGTGGGTGAAGGCGGCGCGGCGCGCCACGAGCAGCACGAACGACGAGAACGCGAGGCAGGCCAGCAGCGCGAAGGTGGTCCGGAACCCGAACGTGTCGATCGCCACGCCCGCGATCGTCGGCCCGAAGAAATTCGAGATCGAGAAGCCGAGGGCGAGCCAGCCGAAGTTGGTCTTGCGCTCCTCCTCGCTGCTGCCCTCGCCCACGGCGTGCTGCACGCAGATGTGGAACATCATGAACCCGGTGCCCACGCACGCCGCCGCCACGTAGAGCGAGGCCACGCCGGGGAACGCGCCCGGCAGCGCGACGGCGATCGCGAGGAACGCGCTCGCGCACAGGATCGGGACGCGCACGCCGACGCGGTCCACGAGCCGCCCGGCGGGGACGCCGAGCACCATCGGCAGCGCCGCGAAGAGCGACATCATCGAGCCCACCACGAGCGGCGAGGCGCCGAGCGCGAGCGCCGAGAGCGAGATCGTGAGGCGGCTGCCGTTGAACCCGGCGTGCGCGAGTACCGTCGCGAAGACGATGAGCGCTAGCGGCACCTACGCCGACCGGCGCGCTTCCAGGGCGGCGATGCGCACCGGGATCGGCGGATGGCTCGCGAAGAGGCCGAGGAACTTGTTGTGCCCCTCGGCGATGCCCGACGCCTGGAACGACTGCGGCAGCGCGCCCGGCTCGCCGGCGCCGAGGCGGCGCAGCGCCGCGATCATCGAGCGTGGCGTCCCGAGCAGGTCGGCCGACCCGGCATCGGCGCGGAACTCGCGATGGCGCGAGAACCAGGCGACGATGATCGAGGCGGCGATGCCGAAGACGAGCTGGCACACCATCACGGTGATGTAGTAGCCCGGGCCCACGCCGCGCTCGGTGCGGAAGACGGTCTTGTCGACGATCGATCCCACCACGCGCGACAGGAACACGACGAACGTGTTGACCACGCCCTGGATCAGCGTGAGCGTGACCATGTCGCCGTTGGCGACGTGGGCCATCTCGTGCCCCAGGACCGCCTCGACTTCCTCGCGCGTCATGCTTTCCAGCAGGCCGGTCGAGACCGCGACCAGCGCGGAATTCTTGAATGCGCCCGTGGCGAACGCGTTCGGCGCGCCCTCGAAGATGCCGACCTCGGGCATGCCCACGTTGGCCTTGTCGGCGAGCCGCTTCACCGTGGCCACCAGCCACTGCTCGTCGGCGCTCGCCGGCGCGTCGATCACGTGCACGCCCATCGACATCTTGGCCATCGGCTTGGAGATCAGCAGCGAGAAGATCGCGCCGCCGAAGCCGAAGATCGCGGCGAACACCAGCAGCGCCCCGTAGTTGATGCCGTTGGCCATCAGGAAGCGGTCGACGCCGAGCAGCGACGTGACGACCGACAGCACCAGCATCACCGCGATGTTGGTGGCCAGGAACAGGAAGATTCGTTTCATGCTCGCTTCTCCAAAACGCCTTTCCTAGAACGGGATGTCGTCTTCGAAGTCGTCGAACTTTCCGGCCGGCTTGGCGCCAGCGGCCGCGGGCTTGGCAGCTCCCCGCGACGCGCCGCCGCTCGACTCACGCTCGGGCGCATCGCCGCCGCGGTCGCCGCCGCCCATGCCGGAGCGCGAGCCCAGCATCTGCATGCGGTCGGCCACGATCTCGGTGGTGTACTTGTCGACGCCTTCCTTGTCCTGCCATTTGCGCGTCTGCAGGCGCCCCTCGACGTAGACCTGGCTGCCCTTCTTGAGGTACTCGCCGGCGATCTCGGCGAGCTTTCCGAAGAACGCGACGCGGTGCCATTCCGTCTTTTCCTGCTTCTCGCCCTGCTTGTCCTTCCAGACGTCCGTCGTCGCGACCGAGATGTTGGTGATCGCGCCGCCGTCGGGCATGTAGCGCGTCTCGGGATCGCGCCCGAGGTTGCCGATGAGAATCACTTTGTTGACCGATGCCATGAATCTTCCTTTCTCAAGTTCGGGATGCCGGTGAGGCGGCCGGCAGGAAATCGCCCATGTTCCAGGCCACCGCGAGCCACGCGGCGGTCACCGCCAGGCAGCACACCAGCACGGTGACGAAGCCGGCGTGCTGCGCGACCGCCCCGCCGGAGGCGGCGCCGAAGAACGTGCCGAGGAACTGTACGCTGGAATAGACCCCCGTGGCGGCGCCCCGGGCCTCCCGGGGAGCCGCTCGCGACACGAGCGCCGGGAGCTTGGCTTCGAGAACGTTGAAGCCGGTGAAAAAGATGACGAGCGCCGTGACGATGGCGGCGAGGCTGTCGAGGCGCGCGGCGAGCAGCGCGATCGCGACCGCCACCGTGGCGATGGCGCAGAGGAAGACGGGCCGCTCGTGACGCGCGGCGGGCCCGGTGATCGCCGGCAGCATGAGGACGAAGCCCGCCACCACCGCGGCGAGGTACACCGACGCGTGGCCCGAGGCGGGAAGGCCGGCGCGGGCGAGCGCCACCGGCACGACGATGAAGAGCGCCATGAGCACCGCGTGCAGGGCGAAGATGCCCACGTTCAGGCGCACGAGCTCGGGCTCGCGCAGCAGCTCGCGCACGGTGACGGTCCGGGGGCGCGCGGGCGCCGGCGGCTCCGCGGGGACCACGAACCGCACGACACCGATCGCGACCAGGGCGAGGATTCCGGTGATGGCGAAGATCCCGGAGATGCCCACCGTGTGCATCAGCACCGGGCCCGCCACGAACGAGAGCGCGAATGCGAGCCCGATCGTCGAGCCGATGATCGCCATGGACTTGGTGCGCTGGGTCTCGCGCGTGAGGTCCGCGGCCATCGCCATCACCGTGGCCGAGATCGCCCCGGCGCCCTGCAGCACGCGCCCGAGGATCACGACGGCCGGCGACTCGCCCACGGCGCAGACGAGGCTGCCGATGGCGAGCAGCGAGAGCCCCAGGTAGATCACGGGCTTGCGGCCGCGGCGGTCCGAAAGCCAGCCCAGGGGCAGCTGCAGGAGGGCCTGGGTGAGGCCGTAGGCGCCCAGGGCGACCCCGGCGAGGGTCAGGCTCCAGCCGGGCCGCCCCTCGGTCCAGAGGGCGAAGACCGGCAGGATCACGAACATCCCGAACAGGCGCAGCGCGAACACCGACGCGAGCGACAGGCTGGCACGCAGCTCGGCTGCGGTCATGCGGGCCGGGGAATTCACCGAAATTGGGGGTTGGAGCAGGGAAAGAAGGCTGAGGTATATTAGCAGATTGCCCTATGGAAACGATCCGGATCCGCGGCGCCCGCACGCACAACCTGCGCAATGTCTCGCTCGACATTCCGCGCAATCGCCTCGTCGTGATCACCGGGCTTTCCGGGTCGGGAAAATCGTCGCTCGCCTTCGACACCCTCTACGCCGAGGGCCAGCGCCGCTACGTCGAGTCGCTGTCGGCGTACGCGCGCCAGTTCCTGCAGCTCATGGAGAAGCCCGACGTCGACCTGATCGAGGGCCTGTCGCCGGCGATCGCGATCGAGCAGAAGGCGACCTCGCACAACCCGCGCTCCACCGTCGGCACGGTCACCGAGATCCACGACTATCTGAGGTTGCTCTTCGCGCGCGTCGGCGACCCGTTCTGCCCGGAGCACAAGGTCGCCCTCTCCGCCCAGAGCGTGGCGCAGATGGTCGACCACGTGCTGGCGCTGCCCGAGGGCACGCGCGTGATGATCCTCGCCCCGCTCGTGGTCGGCCGCAAGGGCGAGCAGGCCGAGCTCTTCGACGAGCTGCGCGCCCAGGGCTTCGTGCGCCTGCGCATCGACGGCGACGTGCACGAGATCGACCGGCTGCCGAAGATGGACCGCAACAAGAAGCACACCATCGAGATCGTGATCGACCGCATCAAGATCGAGCCGCCCGCGCCCAAGGGCGCCGGGCAGCAGCAGCGCCTCGCCGAGTCGTTCGAGACCGCGCTGCGCCACGCCGACGGCCGCGCGCTCGCGGTGGAGATGGATGGCGGCAAGGAGCACCTCTTCTCGGCCAAGTTCGCCTGCCCGATCTGCAGCTACTCGATCCCCGAGCTCGAGCCGCGCCTGTTCTCGTTCAACAACCCGATGGGCGCCTGCCCGCGCTGCGACGGCCTGGGCGAGATCACGTTCTTCGATCCCAAGCGCGTCGTGGCCTTCCCGCACCTGTCGCTCGCCGGCGGCGCGGTGCGCGGCTGGGACCGGCGCAACCAGTTCTATTTCGCGATGCTGGTGTCGCTCGCCCAGCACTTCGATTTCGACGTCGAGGTGCCGTTCGAGGCGCTGCCCGCGCGCGCGCAGGAGATCGTGCTGCACGGCTCGGGCGAGGAGAAGGTCGCGTTCAAGTACCCGGGCGAGAAGGGCCGCAGCGCGGTGAAGGAGCACGCCTTCGAGGGCATCCTGCCGAACCTCGAGCGGCGCTACAAGGAGACCGACTCGGTCGCGGTGAAGGAGGAGCTCGCCAAGTACCTCAACCAGCGCGCCTGCCCGGAGTGCGAGGGCACGCGGCTGCGCATCGAGGCGCGCAACATCTTCGTCGCGGGGCGCAACATCCACGAGCTCTCGTCGATGCCGCTGCGGCAATCGCAGCCGTTCTTCGAGCACCTCGAGCTGCCCGGGCAGAAGCGCGCGATCGCGGAGAAGATCGTGCGCGAGATCGCCAACCGCGTGCAGTTCCTCAACAACGTGGGCCTCGACTACCTGTCGCTCACGCGCTCGGCCGACACGCTGTCGGGCGGCGAGGCCCAGCGCATCCGGCTGGCGAGCCAGATCGGCTCGGGGCTCACCGGCGTCATGTACGTGCTCGACGAGCCCTCGATCGGCCTGCACCAGCGTGACAACGAGCGCCTGATCGAGACGCTCAAGCGCCTGCGCGACCTCGGCAACTCGGTGATCGTGGTCGAGCACGACGAGGAGGCGATCGCGGCCGCCGACCACGTGATCGACATGGGGCCGGGCGCCGGCGTGCACGGCGGCGAGATCGTCGCGCAGGGCACGCCCGCCGACATCCTGCGGCATCCCGACTCCCTCACCGGCCAGTACATATCGGGGCGCAAGTCGATCGCCATCCCGGCGCGGCGCCGGCGCCCCGACGCGGCGAAGAAGCTGCGCATCGCGGGGGCGCGCGGCAACAACCTGAAGAACGTCTCGGTGGACCTGCCGGTGGGCCTGTTCGTCGCGGTGACCGGGGTCTCGGGCTCGGGCAAGTCGACGCTCATCAACGACACGCTCTACCACGCGGTCGCGCACCACCTCTACGGCTCGGCCGCCGAGCCCGCCGAGCACGACGCCATCGAGGGCCTCGACTTCTTCGACAAGGTCATCAACGTCGACCAGAGCCCGATCGGCCGCACGCCGCGCTCCAACCCCGCCACGTACACCGGGCTCTTCACGCCGATCCGCGACCTGTTCGCGGGCGTGCCCGAGTCGCGCGCGCGCGGCTACGGCCCGGGGCGCTTCTCGTTCAACGTGAAGGGCGGGCGCTGCGAGGCGTGCCAGGGCGACGGCCTGATCAAGGTCGAGATGCACTTCCTGCCCGACGTGTACGTGCCCTGCGACGTGTGCCACGGCAAGCGCTACAACCGCGAGACGCTCGAGGTGCACTACAAGGGCCGCTCGATCGACGAGGTGCTCGACATGACGGTCGAGGCCGCGCACGAGTTCTTCGCCTCGGTGCCTTCGATCGCGCGCAAGCTCGCCACGCTGCTGGAGGTGGGCCTGGGCTACATCAAGCTCGGGCAGAGCGCGACCACGCTCTCCGGCGGCGAGGCCCAGCGCGTGAAGCTCTCGCTCGAGCTGTCCAAGCGCGACACCGGCCGCACGCTCTTCATCCTCGACGAGCCCACCACGGGCCTGCACTTCCACGACATCGACCTGCTGCTCAAGGTCCTGCACCGCCTGCGCGACCACGGCAACACCGTGGTCGTGATCGAGCACAACCTCGACGTCATCAAGACCGCCGACTGGGTCGTGGACCTCGGGCCCGAGGGCGGCGACGGCGGCGGGCGCCTGATCGCGCAGGGCACGCCCGAGGACGTGATCCGCGTGGCCGAGAGCTTCACCGGCCGCTTCCTCAAGGAGATCCTCGAGCCCGCCCCGCGCAAGAAGGCGGCGAGCGGCTGATGATCCCGCGCGAGCTGCTGCTCGGAAGCTTCGCGGCGGCCGTCGCGGCCGCCGACCCGCTTCACATCGTTCCACCCCACCTCCCGCCCGCGAGGTGCGGGCGGGAGGTGGGGTGGAACGATGTGAAGCGGGTCGGCGGCCGCGACGGCCGCCGCGAAGCTTCCGAGC
>Ga0075366_10000294_pt1 | contig 22461 bp, 23 predicted proteins | sample EndMethybrTD3031_FD_72351 | JGI IMG/M metagenome (GOLD analysis project Ga0075366, IMG submission 72351) | Populus endosphere microbial communities from Tennessee, USA - Endosphere MetaG P. TD hybrid TD303-1 | ecosystem: Host-associated > Plants > Roots > Endosphere | place: USA: Tennessee...
AAGAGTTGCCAGAGCGTTTACGTGTTCGTCAAGGTGCAAGTAGGCGCCGTCACCAATGGCCGAGGAAGCATAACAGGGGATTTCCTCCGTACGGGCTGCATCGCCGAAACATTTGTAGCCGCTCTTAAGCCCCATATCTTGTGCGATTTGTGCAACTTTCTTTGTACCTACCGTCAGCATCGCTTTAACTGCTGGGACGTTACGGGAGCCACCTAAGGCATAGCGGATTGTGACCGGCCCAGGATAACGGAAGTCGTAGTCCCACAAGCAGTTACCGCCATCTTTCGGACGTGCCTTGTTGGTACAAGGATATCCCTCAATTGGTGCCTGCGAGTCATATAAAACAGATCCGGCGCCAGTGTTCTCTGTCTCATTGATCATAGAGACGTAGTCATAGGGTTTGAAGCTAGAGCCGGGAGGTATCCAGCTGCGCGCGTAGTTGTTCTGTCCGTATCGAGGCTCATTAAAGTCGGGACCTCCGACTAGTGCGACCATTTGTGCCGTCTTAACGTCAATTGCGGCGAATGCGGCGGTGTCACCCTTTTGCTTGCGTACCTGATTCATACCTTTAACAACTTGTTGCTCGGCCAGATCCTGCAAGCGGGTATCAAGGGTGGTGATGACTTTCCAGCCGCCACGCTTAATAGTTTGGCTGCTGTATTTGTCCTCCAGCTCTTGCTTGGCGGCCAAAACGAAGTAAGGCGCTTTGATGCCGTCGTATTTGGGCTGAGGCTTCTTGATCGTCGCTAGAATGTCGTAAGCCTTGGCAGCATCGGCTTCGGCTTTCGTGACCATCTTTTGGTCGACCATCTGGTCTAGAATATAGTGCTGGCGCCCGATTAACTCCTCTGGCTCGTAAATCGGCCCGTAAGGAGAGTAGTAGGATGGTGACTGCGGGATGGACGCCATCATGGCCGCTTCGGCCAGCGTAAGATCCTTGGCGCTTTTGCCAAAGTAATCCCGGGATGCGCTTTCTACACCGTTCTGGATATTCCCGTACGGGGCAGTATTCAGATAGCCGGTCAGGATGTCATCTTTAGAGTATTCTCGCTCCAACTCGACGGCCAGGATAAGCTCTTTGAATTTACGCGCAATGCTACGGTCCTGCGTCCACCCCTGGTTCAGCTTGACCAGCTGCTGGGTGATGGTCGACCCGCCCTGAACAGCCCCGCCGTGGTTAAAGACGTCATTAACGCCGGCTCGCAAAATCCCGGAAACATCGAAGGCCCCATGCTTGTAGAAGTTCTTGTCCTCGATGGCGATAGTTGCATCTTTCATATATTTGGCAATATTGTCGCTGGTGACGGGCACATTTTTTACACCGTCGTAGTCTTGCCAAAGCACATTTTGGCCGGTACGGTCATAGTAAATGATGCTTCCCTCGGTGCTGGCCAGGCTGGTGATATTCGGCAAATCCTTGCGAAAATAGGCGAAAATTCCGACGAGCAACAAGAAACAGACCACGATGCCGATGCCCATGATCTTGAGCGCCATAATTGCGCCCTCGCGGCTAAACCAGTACTTGATAACCCGCTTTGGGTGCAAACGATACAAAATCCGCTTCCAGCGGTTTTGCGGCAGTGTGCTTAGATATGCTGCCCGTTTGCGGGCTTTGGCCTCGCGGTTGGCGCGAACTCGTTCGCCCAAACTTCGGTTTACTTTGATGGAGTTGCCGCTTTTGGTTGTGAACACGTTCTTACCAGGACGACGGCGTCCGGAACTTCTTTTAGAATCGAACATTCTTATACCTATGACTCCATTTGGCTAGAATTACTGGTCCTTATTATAGCAAACATACGGACGGATTTGTGCAAGCTTTTCGTAAACTTCTACGGCCTTTCTCCAGATTAAGGTATACTGTAAAACATGAAAAACCAGACACTTTCAGAAGATTTAGCTTGGCGCGGGCTGATAAAAGATAAGACGTTCGAAGACGCTTCATGGCTTGATACGCCGCGCACGTTCTATCTGGGGGCAGATTGCTCGTCAGCGGATAGCCTTACCATTGGTAACTTGGCTGTCTATATGTTGGCCCGCCGACTTTCAGAGGGTGGTTGGAAGACGGTTTTGCTTGTCGGCGGCGCAACCAGCCTCATCGGTGACCCGGGAGGCAAAGATGAGGAGCGACCGCTGAAAAGCCGTGAAGAGATCGCCGGTAATGTCGCAGGTATCAAGGCTCAGGTACAGCGCTTGTTTGCATCAAACCAGTTTGAACTTGTGGATAACTATGAATGGTTCAAAGATATCGGCTACCTGGACTTCTTGCGTGAAGTCGGCAAGCACTTCAGTATGACAGAACTTACGCAGCGCGACTTTATTGCGACGCGTATGGGCGAAGGCGGCTCTGGCATCAGTTACGCCGAGTTTAGCTACAACCTTATCCAGGGTTATGACTTTTGGCATTTATACAAGACACGCGGCGTCGAGCTTCAGATCGGCGCATCCGACCAGTGGGGCAATATGCTTTCGGGCGCGCCCCTGATCCGCAAAAAAGAAGGCAAAGAAGTACATGCGCTGAGTATGCCGCTGGTTATTAACAAAGCGACTGGCAAAAAGTTCGGCAAAAGTGAAGCGGGTGCGGTTTGGTTGGATCCTGCAAGGACCACGCCAACGCAATTTTACCAGTTTTGGATAAATGTGGATGACGATAGCGCCGAGGATTTTCTGAAAATCTACACTATGATGGACCGTGAAACCATCGAAGATCTGATGGCCCAGCACCAGCAAAATCCCAAAGAGCGGATCGCTCAAGTCAAGCTGGCCGAAGCAGTAACCACGATTGTTCATGGCGATGATGCTGCGCGCCTTGCAGCCGAAGTCACTCTGTATTTGACGAACAAAAAACCAATCCAGGAAGCCAACGAGGCGGTACTGGACGTGATCCGGGGAGAGATTCCGGCAGCCAAAGCCGGCCCGGGCGACGAGCTGCTGCAAGTGTTGGTACAGGCAAAACTGGCCGAATCCAAGTCTGAGGCGCGCCGTCTATTGCAGGGAAATGCCATCTCCATCAACAACGAAAAAACCAATGAAGAGCAACTACAAGAAGGCGATTTTCAGAACGGCCGCTTGCTTATCCGCAAAGGTAAAGCCTTTAAGGATTCTGCGCTGATCGAACTGGCCTGAAGTGTTTGTTGGCACGCTGAACTTGGCAGGTGCCCATGTTATACTGAAGCTCATATGAAGCAAGAACCTGAAACAAAGCAGTCAAAAGCTGCGCACAAAAAGAAGGCTGACCAGTATAACGACCCCAGCCACAACTATCTCAAATATTGGACTGGACGGGACTACGAGCACGCTGCTGAAGAAATGGCGATCAAACGTCTCCTTGAGGGCAAGCGGTTTAAAAATGCTGTTGATGTCGGCGGCGGCTACGGCCGATTATGTGTGTTGCTGGAAAAGTATGCCGACAAAGTAACGCTGGCCGAGCCAAGCCAGCAGCAGCTCGATATTGCCGAGGAATTCCTAAAGGATCACCCAAAGATTGACCGCAAGCTGCTCCAGGCAGAGGACTTGAAGTTTAAGGCTGGCAGTGTCGACCTTTTGACCATGATCCGCGTTATGCACCATCTGCCGGATCCGATGCCGGAATTTAAAGAATTCTCCCGTGTCCTCAGTGACGAAGGCTACGGAATCATTGAGGTTGCTAACTACTCCCATGCGCGCAACCGTCTGAAACATTTCGTGAAGGGCAAAAAATTGCCCACAGAGCCTGTCGACATCCGTTCGGCCGCGTATAAGAACAAAGACGAGATCCCTTTTGTGAATCACAATCCAGAAACAGTGATTAAGCAGTTGGCAGGGGCCGGCCTTAAGGTGGAGCGTATCCTTTCGGTATCCAACTTGCGCAGCCCGGCGCTTAAAAAGATTGTGCCACACCGTGTAATGCTTGCTATCGAAGGAGTGTTACAACCAACACTCGCCAGCACCTACTTTGGTCCGAGCGTATTTTTTCTAGTCAAAAAAGGCCAATAGAGTGTCAGGGCCAAAGAGTACATCAGAAGCTACTGACTTGTATTGGGACACGGCGGCGCGCTTGGCAGTGGTCTATGCCGACAAACGGCCTCTTGATGTCACGGCTTAGTATGACTGCCGATGTCCCGCAATCCGCTATAGATGTTGCTCGTCAAGCCCTACAGGAGCTCGTCGCTCCCCCAGAGGAATCACCTGAACCAACCACGCCGCCTCAAAGTCCATCTGCATAGCGGTCATTCCAGGGTATACTTAAGCTGATGCTTTGGGAAGATTCGATCACGGCTGTTAAAGGTGTAGGCGATGAGCTGGCCAAAAAATTGGCCATACTTGGTGTTCGCACGATAGCTGACTTGATAGAGAATTTCCCGCGCCGCTACGATGACTACTCGCATATTTCGCCGATCAAGCAACTTAAGCCGGGTGCCGTGACAGTCGAGGCTGAAATTAAGCAGGTAAAGGGGCGGTATGTGCGCCGGGGCATGCATATTACTGAAGCTATCGCTAGCGACGAGACTGATAGCGTACGGCTCATCTGGTTTAATCAGCCGTACAGAGAGAAAGCAATCAAGTATGGGCAACGGTACTTCATTTCCGGAACTTTCGAACTAAGCCATAGCCGCTTTGGCATCATGAATCCGAGTATTGAGTTGGCCAGTGATTTTCCCGTCAATACTGCCCGTATTGTGCCGGTGTACCGCGAAACAAAGGGGATTAACAGTAATCGTATCCGCAAGCTGGTGCGGGAAGTTTTGCCGCTAATTCGAACAGCACCGGAGTCCCTGCCAGATTGGCTTATCGAACAGGAAAAGATGATCCCGCGGAAAGTAGCCTTGGAAACCATGCATTTTCCAAAAGATGATTACGCGCTGGAGGCAGCACGGAAGCGGCTCGGCTTTGAAGAGGTGTTCGAACTTAGCCTGGCCAGTCTACTCAATAAATACGAGCTGCTGCAAGACGTTTCGCTCGGCATTCCATTTGACGAGAAGCTGGCAAAACAATTCGTTGGACATTTGCCGTTTACGCTTACCGATGCGCAGCGCAAAGTTGTATGGCAGATTTACCAGGATATGCAAAAGACACAGCCAATGAATCGGTTGGTAGAGGGCGATGTTGGCTCGGGCAAAACCGTTGTTGCCACGATGGCGGCTCTGATGGCCATGGCCGAGGGCTATCAGGCTGCGCTGATGGCTCCCACCGAACTCCTTGCCCGTCAGCACGCCGAGACCGTATTCAGCCTACTCGAACCACTTGATATGCATGACAAAGTCGCGCTGTTGGTCGGCGGGATGAGCGCCGCCCAAAAGAAGGTCGCCTACGAGCATATTGCAAAGGGGAGGGCACAGTTTATCATCGGGACACACGCCATTATCCAGGAGCAGGTCGATATGCATAAACTTGGCCTGGTGGTCATAGACGAGCAGCATCGTTTTGGCGTGGAACAGCGTAAGAAACTGATGGCTAAAGCAGGTCACATGCCGCATCTGCTTAGCCTGACGGCCACGCCGATTCCGCGGAGCCTGGCGTTAACGCTGTATGGCGAGCTGGACATTTCGATTATTGACAGCAAACCCGCCGGACGTAAGCCGGTTACCACCGAGATCAGCTCGCCCAACTCTCGTCCGCAGTTATACGCCAAAATCGACAAAGAGCTTGAGGCGGGGCGCCAGATGTTTGTGGTGTGCCCGCTGATCACTGAATCGGCAACCTCTACTGCTAACTCTGTCGAGAAAGTCTATGAGCAGCTTGCCAAAAAATATTTCAGGCATCGCCGCGTCGGGCTGCTGCACGGCAAAATGAAGCCGGCGGACAAACAGGCGGTTATGCGGCAATTCAGCAGCCATAAAATCGACATTTTGGTCTCGACCACTGTCATCGAAGTGGGAGTTGACGTTCCGAACGCCAGCGTCATGCTGATTGAGGCGGCCGACCGGTTTGGTCTGGCGCAGATCCATCAGCTGCGCGGACGAGTGGGCCGCGGCAGCCACCAGGGCTATTGCTACCTCATGATGAGCGACTCATCGGCTCCACCGCAGCGGCTGCACGCGCTAGAGCGCACAAATGATGGCTTTAAGCTCGCCGAACTTGACCTGGAGCTGCGTGGCCCGGGTGCAATTTACGGCACTATGCAGCACGGCGAGCTTGATCTTCGAATCGCTAGATTAACAGATACAAAACTAATTGCCAGCGCACGGAAAGCAGCGCAGGAATGTATCGGCCGGGGAGAAAATCTGGTACAATATCCTGGAATGTACGAACGGGTTATGGGACTTCGTGCCGTAACCAACCTAAACTAATCAGTATGTACGCAGGAACAACACTTACTCCTTTATCTGGTCGCATTTTCGGCGCCCATCAAAAGATTGACCGCTTGGCGCGGAACAGTCTTCGGCTCCTGCTCAGTAATGACGGGATTTTCCCGGACAGTAAAAAGATCCTGCATTTTGAAGGAGTTAACGGTCCCGACGCCATTAAGCGTAAAAGTCCGGCCAAGGATGAGCCGTGGCACTACTATTCCCCTTTTGACACCAGTGATACCGGACTTGTCGACCTGATCGGCGTGCATTATGACCAGCTGGTCATTGCGCTAAAAAAACACGATCAGGTGCGCGCCGCTTTCGAGGCGGCATGGTTGGCGCACGCCATCGTTGACGGACTGACGCCAGCACATCATTTTCCCTATGAAGAAAAGCTACAGGAGCTGCGCGGCGGAGCTAGCATCGACGAGCGCACCAGCTACAAAGACAAGATTGTCATGCCAGGTGACACCCGCCGCGAGCAACTGCACAACAACTGGAAAATGTGGGGGTCGAAAGGACTGCTTTCCACACACTTTTTATTTGAGTGGGGCGTTGCAGCGCTGATTGCACCATTTTCTACGCGACATGTAAAGCCGACCAAAAAAGACATTGACGCTTTGTATGAACACGGCGTACTGGAGTTGTTCCGGCGTAAGGCAAAAGAGGTCAGCGGCCTGGACATGTACCACAAATATTATAAAAACGGCTGGACACCGCAGCTTGCCCGGCAAGTCAGAAACCACTTGGCTCCGATTATCGTAAAAACCGTTGCGTTGGCCTGGTACGCCGCAGCTATTGATGCCGGACTAACCGAGAAAAAGCAATGAGGGCTATTGTATGAGAGTCATTGCGGGCAAGTTAGGCGGCCGCCAGTTTGATTCCCCAAAAAGTTTTAAGACGCACCCCATGAGCGACAAAATGCGCGGCGCCTTGTTCAATATGCTCGACGACATCGAGGGGTTGACGGTTTTAGACGCGTTTGCCGGATCGGGGGCGCTTAGCTTCGAGGCCATCAGCAGGGGCGCAGCCAAGGCAACAGCAATAGACAGCGACCGTCAGGCCCAGCGAATAATCGCTGAGAACAAAAAAGCATTAGGGCTGGAGAAGGAAGTGACACTCATTAAGGCATCGGCCAACGCCTGGCTCCAGACCAACCCGGAAGTCACTACCGACTCCAGGGTCCAGTTCGATATCGTACTCTGCGATCCGCCTTACAACGACCTCCAACCCAATTTGTTACAGCGGCTAGTAGCGGCAGCCAAGCCGCACGGTCTCATGGTTATCTCGTGGCCAACCAACCAACCCGCGCTCGAGCTCAGCAATACCGAGCTTATCTCCCAGCGAAACCACGGAGACGGCTCGCTCATTTTTTACCGCATCAACACTAAAGAGACAGGGACGCCTAAGTCTCAGGAGGAAAAAGCATGAAACCCATTTGCATAACGTTCGCCGGACCGGCCGGATGCTCCAAAAGCCCAGTCGCACATTATTTATCCTGTGAGTTCGGACTGCCTGTGCTAACAAACGACGTAGTGCGCAGTGAAGTAAGGGAGGATTATCCATCTGGCGAGTTTAATCAGGAAGAATACACCCGTCGGGTCATCGCAAGGATCAAAAAGTTTGCAGCTGACAACAAAACTTTCATTTACGATGCCAGCAACGACCGGCACTGGCTCAAATTTCTGGATAACTTCGAATCACCCGACAGTTACGAGTTTGCCGTTATCAGCTTTGACCTTTCTGAAAAGTTTTACAAGAAGTTGCTGAAGGCGAAAGGCTACACAGACATATACGAGCTCGCCGACCGCTACCTGGCTGATCACAAAAAGTTTCTAAAGGAGCACAGCGACGTCGTAGCCTGCACCATAACCGACGAAAGTTTTCCGCAAAGGCTGGAGACTGCCCGCGAAGCTGTTTATCAATTTGTAGCTGACAAATATCACAAAATAAGCTAAAATAACCCCAGTTTGATTCTACCCGGGGATGTGGTGGAATTGGTAGACACGCATGCCTTAGGAGCATGTGCCGCGAGGCGTGAAGGTTCAAGTCCTTTCATCCCCACCAAAACCAATTTCAGACGATTTTACAAGTGTGTCGAAAGGCTCTTTCCAGAGGTAATCGACCACTTTTTCGTTATCTACGCGTAGGTTCAAAAACAAAATGCGACATAAGGCGTCTTTTTCGGCCGCGCTGCCAGCACGCATCTTATCAGCCACGGTTTTCACCAAGTTCAAGAACTCATCTTTATCGAGCTTGATACGAGCAGGTTGCGCTACCTTTTGCTGCAACTTATCAATCTTGTCTTGCAGCTCGTCGCGCTCACTCGCCAAGCGCTCTAACTCTGCCTCGTTTGGCTTATAGGCAGGAGATTGCGGATTGAGGCGACCAAGACCGAGCGCTATTTCGCTTATCTTTCTCACCATCTGTGCCTGGACGCTTGGCAGATTTTGTTTCGCGGATTGGCTCACCAACGACATTCAGACCAAGCTCCAAAGCAAGCTTTTGACAGTCTCTAATCTGGTCATCAATCGAACGCACTTGCCGCGTCTCGTCCTCGGTGGACTTACGGGCATACAGCACGTAGCGCAGCTTGGTAATGTCGGTAGTGTCGCGTCTTGGCATAAGGTTATTTTATCATCGCAACAGATTAGAGCAGAATACGTCCACCGTTGTTATCGCTAATAGATATAGCGTTGAGCGCTGCTAAGGGGCTATTGGCGTTGATACTTGCCAGTAGCTCAACGAGATGCACAAGTGCCTCGTCGCAGTCAGCGGTCTTTGAGGTTGCTTCGGGCGCAGATAAATCCAAAGGTCATAGTAACCTCTCCGTCCTGTTGCTGCGTCATATAATGCCAGCTCAAACTCCTGTTGTTTCAGGGGGACTAATACTTGTATTGGATTTATCTGCGAGGGATTGTATATAACAATGTGGCGTGGAATTACACTTATTATAACACGCCTTAGTCGAGTACGTTCTGAATATTGATTTGCGTAATGCTACGTACATCAGGGCGGTACATATTGTTCACCTTGAGCAGCATATCAATAGCTCTCAATTTATTGGGTGTTGTCTCGCTGCGGTTATTGATAATATCCGACAGTTTGAGCAATAAATCTTCTGGCTCCATCACTTTGATTTGTCCGAGTTTTTCCGAGTACCAGCTCGGTTTGTTATGGGTGAGATTTCGAGCGGTCATATCCGAAAATCCAGCCGCGATAGCTGACTGGTAGCAGTTGCCGAATGTAGGGCTGTTAGCGTCGCAATATAGCCCCAAAAATCTCTGCTGACGCGGCGCAAGCTGACGTGCAGTACCTTGGGGACGTATTCCACCCTGTTTTGAAATCTTGTTTGTTTTCATTCCCACGCCTGATAACTACTTACAGACCGCTTAGATCTCAGGATGTTGTGGCACAGGCTGTGTCCACGCTGGTGGCTCAAGCTGCGCACGGTCAAACATACCCGCAACTATTTCTGCATTACGTGCAGCGTCCGCATCTTCTTGACGCGCCCTGCGATGAGAGCTACTTGCTACGCCAATAGCTAAGCCCTCAGCCACAGCGACAGGTATAGCAACTTCTTCAGGAAGCTCAAAAGCGCCTGTCAATCGTGCAATGCCCAGGCCGCCAGCTACTAATAACGCGGCTGCGCCTACGCCATTGCGGATACGACGCTGACGCACGGCTCGTTCAGTGCGAATGCCGTGCCATTCTTTTAGTTTATTGGCGTCCCAGCGTTCTTCGGCTGGTAAAACATCGAATTCAGGGTCGAGCGAATTTTCAGGGCTGTAACTCATATTGATTTATACTATCACTCTGTTGTGCGGAGGTCAATATTATAGTACTTGTGCTTATATAAAGTTCAAAGCTTATTTGGCTACTGTTATATAGGCATCTAGTACCTATACGACATTTCGTGTTGAACAGCGGATGCGGTACTAAGCTCACGTTTCCCAGTCGGCGTCGGATTATCAATAAACTACTGCACGAGGTCTGCTATCATTAGTTCAAAACTTATCTGTTCGTCCCCACCACCAAAAAACCGGTCATTTGACCGGTTTTTTGGTTTTAGCCTGTCTGGCCATTTTGGTGCATGGGCTCGAACACCAGTATCGTTGCTCCTCCGCAGAGGTTAGTGCTACGCAGGAGTCGCTACTAAGCCCCACCTAGGCAAAGTTACGCGGATCAGCCCGATAGTTGTATGGCAACAGAAGCCAAAGCGAGCGCGCCACCGTCTGTAAGTCGATTTGCGGCACTTCGCCCAAAGGCTGCAATACATCGTTCGGGACAAGGACTCTATCTTCTTTTGATTCCCAGACAGGGGGGCCGTTTTTGGCAACGGCACAATTCATGTCTGACAAAAGTAAGATATTCGGACAGAACTGGAAAGACCCGGACAGCTTCTTGTCTCTTACTGTCCCGGGTATAATCCAACCAGGCTTCTGCTCACCATTTATCCATGCATCTGATTTTCGTGCCTGTCCCGAATTTAACCGTGTTGTTTCGGGATCATGGAATTCGACCAGCTGCCACCGATGGAAAAGCTGCGTTCTAAGAGGCGCTGGAAATAATACGTGTACATCGCGCCCGCCGTGACAATCCGTCTTCTCATGCGCCTGCAAGACACGGCCAATATAGGTAAGCTGCTGCTGAAATAATGAGGGGGCAGCAGACGCACTACCCCCTACCTCCCCACCCGCAGGGTACTTGTTGCCGGACATTTGCGGAGAGTATACAACTTTAACCAGGATTTAACAATCAATTAGCTTCAATCCTTCTTCTCGCAGACCTGCTTATATTTCTCAAAATCCCATGTTTTTAGGAATTTTTGCGCATAGTGCCGCCCGCTCTCGTATAGACGTTTTTGCTCTTCGGCGGTAATGTCGAAGTTGGTGGCTTTTATGTTGAATGTGTCAACAAAGATGGTTCGCTGCTGGGTGCATGGATCATCGATATGTATTTGGTCGTGTGCGTTCATTGCGGTTGACAAGATAGCGAGACTGTAGTCAATAGGATTTGTGACCGGATTCATTTCGGTAGCGGACGCATCTGCCCTGGAGCTTAGCTTTATGCCAAATGTCGGCCAGTCATCTGTGTTGTCGAAGATATCGATAGGGAAGTTAGAAAGCAGTCCGCCATCGACAAGGTACTTGCCCGCCAGGTTGACCGGCTCATAGAAATAAGGGATGGACATTGATGCCCGAACGGCATCGGCCACCAATTGCGTGTCGGGGTCCAATCCATAGTTCTTGTAGTCCCAAGGCAAGCGGATAAGGCGGCCGCTGCTGACGTCGGACACGATGACGACCAATTTGTAGCGCTGCTGTGGGGGTAGGGCTGCGGCCCATGGCTCATCATCGAGCTTTAGGTCGGCGAAGGTGCGGACACCCAGGCTTTCCAGCTGCTCAGCCAGCCAATCTCGAAGGTATTTTCCTTCGTAGATACCCTTTTCGAGCACCAGCGAAGCGGTTTTGCCGGCTATGCCCATCTTGTCCAATATACCTTCGTCGCGGAATTTGGTGTAGTCAAGGTTTTTCATTAGCTCCAGCAGACGCGGCACCGGCATGTCGGCAGCAAGCAGCGAGCCGACAATCGCGCCCGCGCTTGTGCCGGCTATCCGGCAGCGATGATGTCCGGCCTTGTATAACTCCTCTACGGCCCCAATCAGCCCAATGCCCTTAACCCCGCCTCCTTCAAGTACAATGTCGCACGGTCGATTGTCCACAATTCCTCCTGACTAAGTCATATTTATGTTACAAGTGCTTGCAAAAAACTACGCATGGCGGCCGGGTTCTCAACGTGCAGCGGCGCCGAAGTCTCCCCCGGACCTACTTTAATGATGAGACTTTCATCCGGCATGACACGGAACAAATCTTCGTCGGTAGTGTCGTCGCCAGCAGCTAGGACAAAGTCGTAGTCGGCCTGACCCAACCAATACGTCGCGCCCGTGCCTTTGTCAAAACCAAGAGGATGCACCTCAATAACTTTATTCCCCCTGATGATCCGCAGGATGCGCAACTGCATTGGTCCCGCAAGCTTTTCCAGCTCGCCCATGAGTTGCCGTTCGAGCAAGGCCGTAGCTTCGGTATTTTCTGCTGCCCGCCAATGCCAGGTCAGGGCGCTGACTTTTTCTTCCAGAATGGTGCCGGGGGCACGGTCGGTGTACAGACGCATCAGCTCACGAACAGGGACTTTCCAGTCGTTATTTAGTACCTTACTTGGCTCCCAGCTGCCGCCAGCTTTCTTATGTAAAAAGCCATGTTCTGCAGAAAAGTTGAGTTTGAGGTGGCCGAGCCATTCCTCCAAAGTCGTACCTGGCCGGCCGCTAATTACTACGACAGTGTTGGCCGGGTCATCACTTAGTGCTTTGAGCGTGCGGAGCAGCTCTTCGCTCGGCGTAGCGGCCATCGGGTCGGCGTTGAATTCGGCCAGCGTCCCATCATAATCGAGCAGCAGCAGGCGTTTGCGTGCCTGAGTGTAAGCTGTTCTAACTGCTATCATATCCACGTTATTTATTATAGCGAAAATCCTAGTGATTTAGTGGGCAACCTCGGGTATTATGATGTGAAGATGTCTGCACCAAGGGTTATCATAGTATCTAATCGTTTGCCAGTGAACGTTACGGAGCAAGATGGCGAGCTAAAGATGCAGCGCAGCGTGGGCGGCCTGGCGACGGCGCTGGCCTCTGTGTTCGAAAAGGACGATGCACTATGGATTGGCTGGCCGGGCACAAAGCACGCGTTTACCAAGCAGCAACTGGCCGGGCTGAACTTCCCCGAGCGGCTTATCCCCGTCGTTATCTCGGAGAAGCTGCTGCATGGATATTACGACCGGTTAGCCAACGGCGTGCTTTGGCCGGTAGTGCATGGGTTTACTCCGTCGCACAAGGTAACCTCTGGCGATTGGCAGGCGTTCCGCGAAGTAAACCAGCGTTTTGCTAAAGCTGCTCAGACCAACCTTCAGGAAGATGACATCATCTGGATACATGATTACCATTTGGTTTTGGTGCCACAAATGCTCCGCGAGGCCGGTGTGAAGAATCGCATCGGTTTTTTCTTGCATACGCCGTTTCCTCCAGGGGATACGCTGCTCAAGTGGCCCGAACACCATCAGCTGCTCAAAAGTCTGGCAATGGTTGACGTGCTTGGCTTGCACACTCCCCGGGACGTTTCAAACTTCCGCATTGCGTTGGCGGCAGCAGGAATGAAAATGCGGCGGGGTGCAGTGGTGCGGCCCTTTCCCATTGGCGTGGACTATCGGGCCTACCGTACGGCCGGGAAGGTCGCCAAAGTAAAGGGCTATTTGCGCAGGCTGGGACGCAAGGTCGATGGCAAGAAGGTGATTTTATCCGTATCTCGACTTGATTACACTAAAGGGATTTTGCAGCAGCTGGACGCCGTTGCCGAGCTGCTCGAGGGCCTTAAGCACCCCGAACGCATAATCTACAAACTGATTGTGGCCCCGTCGCGGGAAGATGTTGATGAATACAAACGACTGAAGCAGGACATTGACCAAACTGTTGAGGCAATCAACGCGCGGTTTGGCAAAAAGGGCTTCCGCCCGGTAGATTTTGCGTACCGCAGCCACAGCTTCGAGGAAGTAAACGCATGGTTCCGCTTGGCAGACGTCCTGCTCGTCACTCCTAAAATTGATGGTATGAATCTGGTTATAAAAGAATACATTGCTGCCCGCGAAACAGATCGCGGCATGATTGTCATGAGTGAAACGATTGGAGCCGCCTTCCAGCTAAAGGATGCGATTCTTGTCGAGCCCCTGGACGTTGATGCGATTACCGGCGGCCTCTGGAAGGCCCTGACCATGCCTCGGCTGGAGCGCCGCAAACGCTGGAAAAAGCTTCGAAAAAACGTTCGCGAAGAAAATGTATTCTGGTGGTCTGGACGGTTTTTAGATGCGCTGCGTAAGTAATGCAGAGTCAATCATCCTGGCCTACGCCTTGGCAAGTCCCTGCGGCTCTACAGTATCCTTTATTGCATCCTCCCGGAACCCAGCAGGTGGGGGGAGGTCCAAGCGGGTTTCCGTCATCTTCGTCTTCCGATACGGCTGGCGCAGAATGAACTCTACCTCAAGAGGAATTTGCACCTCTGGAGTGACGATATACGGTAGCGGTTCGTACGCTTGATATTCTGGTAGAAATGGCAGTTCAGCTGACGTGTTATTGGTACGCACGCTTTCTCCTTTTATATTGACACCGCCACATTGTACTTACTCACGCTTTTTCGCGCAAAATCTGCTACAATCATCGGTGAAGGAAACAATGTAATGGCATTATCCACCCAGCCCTATAAGGGCGCGCGCGATTTTTATCCTGAAGATAAACGATTGCAGAAATACATGTTCAATACCATTCGTAAGGTGGTAGAACGTTTTGGTTACGAAGAATATGACGCCCCTGTTCTGGAGCCGCTAGAGCTGTACTTGGCTAAGACCGGCGAAGAAATCGTGAATGAGCAGACCTACGCCTTCGAGGACCGCGGTGGCCGTCGGGTCGCGATTCGTCCCGAGATGACGCCGACGGTTAGCCGTATGGTGGCAGGCAAACGGCAAGAGCTTGGCTACCCACTTCGCTGGTACAGCATCCCCAATCTGTGGCGCTACGAGCGTCCGCAGCGCGGACGGCTGCGCGAGCACTGGCAGCTGAATGTCGATATGTTTGGGCAGGAGGATGTGCTGGCAGAGATGGAGCTTATCCAAATTTCCGATGCTATCTTAAAGGCGTTTGGCGCTACCCACGACATGTACTCCATCAGGATTAACAGCCGTAAGCTAATGGACTTCATTATGCGGGATTACCTGAAGCTCGACCATGTGCAATCCAACACCGTGGCCAAGTTAATCGACCGGATGCACAAAATGCCGGCCGCCGAGTTTGAGGCTGAAGTTGATGCTATCTTCAGTCCGACGCAGCGCGACGCGGGCGCGAGCAACAAGCTTCTCGGCTTACTCAAAATCAAACAGTTGCATCACTTGCCAGAGGTTATCCGCGAGCATGAGTCGGCCAAGGAGCTGAAGCGGCTTATTGATCTGTTGGACGATGCGCGCATTACGAATGTCGTTTTTGACATCACTATTATGCGCGGCTTCGACTACTACACCGGTATCGTTTTTGAACTATTTGACCACCACGCAGACAATAACCGTTCGATGATGGGCGGCGGACGCTACGATGGCTTAGTCGGACTTTTCGGCGTCGAGCCGGTTCCGACCGTCGGATTCGGCTGGGGCGATGTTACACTCCAAAACTTCCTCGAAGGCCACGACCTTATGCCGCATCTGCGCTCAGAAACAGATGCCTACGTTGTTCTGATTGGCGATGTGTACGGCAAGGCGCAGCGTGTCATCAACGACCTTCGTGAAATGGGCGTCAATGTCGCGGTCGACCTGACTGGACGCAAGCCTGACAAGCAGATCAAAACGGCTGTCAAAAAGGGCATCCACTACGCGATATTTATCGGTGAAAAAGAGCTGGAAGAAGAACAGTACGTTATTCGTAACCTTATCAGCGGCGTCGAAGAGCGCCACAGTGCATCGCGCATCGTAAGTATCGTAACGGACTACCGAGCGGACGACGAATGACCGGCATAAACCATATTGTCACCGGGGGCATTATCGGCGCGCTCGTTCCGCAGCCATTGATTGCTATTCCGCTTGCGTTTTTGTCGCATTTTATCCTGGACATGCTGCCGCACTACGGCGACCATCCAGACGACCACTTGCAGACCACGCGCAGCATCCACCGCCTCATCCTAATTGATACCTTGCTGGGCGTACTGTTTTTTGCGATGCTGCTTCTTTGGCAGCCCGCCAACTGGCCGATTATGTTTTTCTCTGGAGCTTTCGCGCAAGTACCGGATTTGGTCTGGCTGCCTAATTACATCAGAGTTCGCCGCGGACTAAAACAGCGCTCATATAACTCGCTGATGCGGTTCCATAAATACATCCAGTGGGCCGAAAGACCGAAGCTTTTCAATGCTATTGTCGAAGCGCTGTGGCTGATTGTGGCCACGACCGTGTTTTTTCGTGTCGTCAGCTAGAAGATTTTTACTAGCCAAAGGTGATTGCATCTGTTACAGTACGTGACTATGCAAGTTACTAAAAAGAATCTATCCGACACAAAGGTGCAGCTTACGCTCGTGGCTGACGCCGAACAGCTACAAGCCTCTAAAAAAGATGCCTTGGCGCATCTTGCCGAAGATGTCCGTTTGCCAGGCTTCCGAAAGGGTAAGGCACCGGCGTCACTTGTCGAAAAGAATGTCGACCCATCTGCGCTGCAAACTGATTTTCTTGACCGGGCCATCAACGCCATGTACGTTTCTGCCCTTCAGCAGGAAAACCTGCGGCCAGTGGCACAGCCAGAAGTAAAAATTACCAAGGTCGTCCCATTCGAGACACTCGAAGCCGAGGTTATCGTTGAAGTCGTTGGCGAAATTAAACTTCCTGACTACAAAAAAATGCAGCGTACCAAGCCAACGGCAACCGTGACTGACAAGGATGTCCAAGAAGTGCTTGACCAGCTTGCGAAACGGGAAGCAGAGCGCAAGGATGTCGACCGCGCCGCCAAAGATGGTGACCAGGCTTTCATCGATTTTAAGGGTGTAGATGCTAAGTCCAAGGAAGCAATCAACGGTGCCGACGGCAAAGATTATCCGTTGCAGCTGGGCAGCAAGACATTTATCCCAGGGTTCGAAGAAAACGTTATTAGCATGAAGGCTGGCGACGAGAAGACATTTACGCTTACGTTCCCTAAAGATTACGGTGTTAAGACGCTGCAGAATGCCAAGGTTGAGTTCACTGTAAAGCTTATCAAGGTCCAGGAAATTATTGACCCGAAAGTTGATGACGCCTTTGCCGCCAAAGTCAGCCCCTTCAAGACACTGACGGAGTTGAAAGAGGATGTTAAGAAGCAGCTTCAGGCCGAAAAAGACAACGAGATTGACCGTGCCTTCGTTGACCAGTTGGTAATGGACATTGCGGCCAAGACTAAGGTTGCGATTCCGGAAGCGCTTGTCGAGGACCAGCTGACCCGTATGGTCAACGACCAGAAGCAAACCCTGATGTACCGCGGCCAAACCTGGAAAGAGTTCCTTGAAGGCCAAGGTGTTACCGAAGAAGAATACCTGAAGACGCTTCGGCCCGATGCCGAACTCCGAGTAAAAGCCGGCCTGCTTCTGGGTGCTATCGCCGACGAGGAAGACATTGACGTTTCCGAAGAAGAGGTCGAGATCCGCGTACAGCTTCTTAAGGGTCAATATCCGGATAAGCAAATGCAAGCCGAGCTGGAAAAGCCAGAGGCTAGGCGCGAGATCGCGTCACGCATGGTAAGCGAGAAAACTATTGACCGTCTTGTTGGGCGTGTTACTGGTAAGCTCAAATCCACAGCAAGCGCAAAAGCAGCAGCTTAGGTAAAGATTCCGAAACCGACAACTAGCAAGGGGGTATTTTAGATGTTTACTGAATTTCCGTATCCCGAAACAAAAGATGTAGCGATTCATTGGGACAACCAAAACAACCTGAACCCATTTCCGTCAGCCGTAGAGATCGGAGACAGTATCACTTACTTCGACGAGAACGGGATGCTGCTTAATGCGGGGGAAAGAATCATTGTTGCGCGTTTTTTGGCGGGCAAAAGCGAAGCCAGCACCGAGGGATATTTACTAGAGGAAGATCACGTGCCCAACGCGAGCGTTGCAGCCGGGCTCATCCGCAACACCTTTGCAAAGTTCGATATTGATACGACCCAGGCCCAGGATGGCTTTGCCGTTGCCCGCCGAGCGGAACGGCTCGTGGGCCAGAGTTACTTTACGCGTACACTGCTTCCCGGTAGCGCCAGGGTGCCGCTACCCACTAACTGGCGCGGTTATTTCCGTGACATAGTGCTCATGCTTGCGGCTGGGCAAGATCCGCGCCTACATCCAGAATTATCGGAAGCGCCGGATCCGGAAGAGCGCTTTAACGCAACGATAGCAGAAATTGTCGAGGAGCTGGGACTGGCGTATCTTGAAGAGCCAGGATCTGCCCTTATCGCTTTGGGGGCGGATCTCTTGCCGGACGAAAGTGATCAGGTTGCAGCACGGATAGGGAGGAGTCTGAACAGAAAAGAAAAGTTCATCCTGAAGCCATTATCAATAAGACGGCCGCTTCCAATCTCTACAATCCGGTGGATTGAGGCTATGCCCCGTCCACCTCGGCGGGCTTCGTCTCCTGGTAGAACGACACCGGTCGGGACGGCATCTCTTGTAATCCATCCTCTTAAAGAGAACAGAGATGTTACTGTCCGGTTTGATGGCCAACTCTCGGACGCTACCGCGCCTGACCTAAATCTAGGCCACGTAGGACTCATTACGATTCAGGGTGCCGAGATTGAGGTGGCGCCGGACGAAACTTACACGCAACTGGAGCTGGAGCCCCGGTGGGTGGCAGGATTCTGCTTGCAGGCTCTTGGCCTGGCCTATGATGAGATTACAAGGTATGTCAAAGCAGGACCCTCGACACTACGTCTCGAAAGAGAAAAACTAAACAGAGCGCTCATGGGTCTTGGGCCATATGACGAGGTCAAAGGTACGACTCCGCTCGCACGGTACATGGAAACGCTCGTGGCGTCATTTCAAGAGGAAACAAACTTATTCAGGGTTACGACCCCGCCGCAGTTTGTCGGGCTAGACAGGGAGCATGCCTGGCTTATGGAATTCGGCCCCCATCTCATCAATGCAAGTAATGTCAGGGATATTGCATACAATTCCGCTGCAGCAAGGAGGGCAAAGGGCAATAGGAGTGGCGATTCTAACGTTCTATTCGAGATGACCGCACTGCGCAGCGGCCTCAAACTTAGCACACACGCTCTCGCCTTCCTCTATATGATCTGCAAGCACAGCAGCAAGGTGTCCGAAGAGAAAAACTAGCACTCTTGACTTGGGAGTGCTAACCGTTCTATGATGAGTAGGTTAACTTCGAGGGAAAACCATGTCACAGCCTACGAATAGTATCTTAGTCCCAACTGTCATCGAAAACGAAGGCCGTTATGAGCGCGCCTATGACATATATAGCCGTCTGCTCAAGGACCGTATTATCTTCCTTGGCACTGGCGTCGATGAGAACTCTGCCAATCTAATTGTGGCGCAGCTTCTTTTCTTGCAGGCGCAGGACCCCAAGAAAGACATTTTTCTATACATTAACAGCCCGGGTGGAAGTGTTTATGACGCGCTGGCAATCTATGACACGATCAAGTTTATTACAAACGACGTGCAGACCGTCGGTATCGGGGTGCAGGCATCGGCAGCAGCGTTCCTATTAAGTTCGGGCACGAAGGGCAAGCGATTCCTTTTGCCTCATGCTACCGTGATGATCCACCAGCCATCGAGTGGTACGCGCGGCAAGGTAACTGACCAGGAAATCGATCTTAAGGAGTCGCTTCGCGTTAAGCGCCTCCTGGAGGAAATCATGGCAAAAAATACCGGTAAGAAACTGGAGCAAATCCACGAAGACATGGAGCGCGACAAGTGGCTGACCGCCGAGGAGGCTAAGAAATATGGCCTTGTTGACGATATTATTAAGACTCCTCCTAGGCTGTAACCCGGCCATGCCAGCGAGTACTGAGACATTGCCGTCCCTAACGTTCGTTTCATTTAATCCGGAAATAGCTTCTGCCAGCGTAGTAATGCGGCGAGCAGAGCAAATAGCCTTCTTCATGGAGCATGAGGTGGCGTCATTCTACGAAAACCCTCCGTCCGAGGGCGGCCTTGGCCTTAAATACATTGATGAAGAGCCGTACACCATTAATGACCGTGCTGGCCTGCTGCTGGAATCTGGCCCGGTGCAAGAGGCTACGCGAGAGTATATCTTTGGCTACGTACCCGACGGGGACGGAAACTTTCCGGCAGAAGTTACGGCACTTCAGGCTTTGGTGATTCTGCGGAAGCCAGATGGTTTGTGCGAACCCACCGGGCACAAGCCTACCGAGATAACAGAATTTGACCTTGCGCGCCGTTATAGGGGTAGTAAGTGGGCTCCGCTGCTGATGCGCAAGGTTGTCCAAAGCATCGGGCATAACGAGCCTGTGCTGCTTGATGTTGCCGTGCCCAATGTGCATGCCCAGCGTTTCTATCGGACCAACTCATTTAGGATAGACCGCAGCGTACCATCGCAGCGGCACGGAGTCTACGATGTTGAGCACCAAAGGATGATATCTACGACCGAGACAATAGCCCGCGCCCTGCCATCACCGGATGATTGGGGAGACAGGTAATGCGCAGGGGGCAAGAGGTCATTCACTACCCTCATCCCAACGTGGGAACGGTTGAGGTAGAGATACTCTCTGTAGAGCGTGCCGTCAGCTTAGTTCCATTACTGCTCAATGTTGTCGAGTCTGCATATATGCGCCAGTTTGAGAACCCTTCCGACCCCCAGCTTCCTTTTGGTACGGTTAGCGCACGATATGCCGCCAACGACGCTAATTGCGAACGTTATGCCCAAAGAACAGCAGATCATTACGCAGAAGGGAGCGCTATTGCTGCTGTTCATCCGGCTACGCCCTACAAGGGCCGCTATCTCCGGGCGTTCGCCAAAACCTCCCCTATGTCACGTGCTGCCGGAGATAAGTTTGACGGCTGCTATCTTAATGATGTCGTAGCTATGGTGCCAGCGGTTGGCTTCGGCAGTATAGCCATGCACGCTGCCCTTACCCGGTCTGGTCAGGACCAGAATGAGGCATTGATACTCGAGGCTTTTGAAGGTAGTCGAGTAAATGACTGGTATGAAAGCTTAGGCCTGGAAGCTACCGATGTCATCAGTTCGTTTGAATTTGGTGATGGGCAAAACTCCTTGCCTATGATGTACTACAGTACTCCCGCGGACGCAGGAGTAGGTGACGTACTGGCGGCCCTGGAATCAAAACGGCCATTCCTGGCAGATAATTGGTAATTGCATGTTTTGTTTGCACTCCTGTCAAAAAGTGATTAGAATAGGCATTGATACATACTAAATACAGAAGCTAAGCAAGCGAGGTCGCACATGCGTGTACATTTAGAGCATTTTCCTAGAACCTGGGGAGGGGCTGCCAAAAAGGCGACGGCTGTCCACAATTTAGTTCAAGATAATATCGATTTACTGCGTGAAGCCCAACCTAAGACGGTGAGGCGTTATCGCGATCGGCTGCATACCATCCACAACCTGCACCGTCTGTCGAACGAAGACCCGAACTACCACGGCTACATGATTAGAGAATATAATAAAGAGGGTCCGCTCATCGGTTTGGCCTCCGTTGCAATTAATCAAGCCATTTGGCATCCAGGGCTGGAGCAGACATTTGAAGGCAGCGACGTTAGCTATTGGTTGATAAAGGACAGACGATTCACCGAGCACGTTGATGTTGCGGAGGCCCTGATTAATTTAAGCGGGGCACATATCCTGGAAGCTCTGGAAGACCCTACACCCCGGGAAATACCCCCGGAAGAGATACAGACCGAAGACCTTGAACTCAGCACTGCTGACCGAGTGATTATGAACCGGGTTTTCGCAACGGTTCCGACCGCACATACCGAGCTTTCCCCTGGCTTTGGACATCGGAATACGCTTCCGGCTGTGGGCGATCCGGCGATTTTCTCACTGCCGCCAGACCACACCGGTCCGGATCATCTGGAGATCGCGCGCGGTGGGCAGGTCTCGCAGCTGCACTATGGCGAGTTCCCGCTCTCTATACCTAGATAACCTGGGAAAAAGCTTGACATTTATCTGTAATTCCCGCAAACTCTTACATTAAGAAGTAGTGTAAGTCGGGTAGTGCTCTGATTGATGAAATTTTTGCACCAAAAACATCCGCTTAGAGACCTTCGCGCGCAAAATCTCAAATCTATCAACCTTATAACTAGTTAAGGCTTAGGCTTGTTCACCGGCAGGCCGCGATAAGCTGCATAATAAGAAGGGGAATTGCTCCACATATGGCGAAAACCACCACAACCACTCAGGATGATGGCAAGCGTGTGTATTTCACTGGTCAGGATGACGCAATTCAGTTCGACAATCTCGTCGGCCACCAAAACAAATCATTCCAATGGTTTGTCGAGGAAGGTCTAGGCGAGCTTCTTGCTGAAATCAGTCCGATCGATGATTACACAGGCACCAAGCTGTCCCTCAGTTTCAAGGATTATCACTTTGAAGATCCAAAGATGACCGAGACAGATGC
>Ga0075366_10000296_pt1 | contig 22394 bp, 14 predicted proteins | sample EndMethybrTD3031_FD_72351 | JGI IMG/M metagenome (GOLD analysis project Ga0075366, IMG submission 72351) | Populus endosphere microbial communities from Tennessee, USA - Endosphere MetaG P. TD hybrid TD303-1 | ecosystem: Host-associated > Plants > Roots > Endosphere | place: USA: Tennessee...
ACACCGGCGCCATAGGTGGCGATCAGGAAATTGCTTACCTGCAGGGTTTAACCAACCAGGCACGCTCGTTTGGTATGGGCAGTGTTTACTGGCCGGGCGTACGCACCGGCGACAGCTATTCTATACAACAACTTAATGGCACAGGCACAGGCCTTACGGTGTCAACTACCAATGCATCGGGGTTAAGTCGTATTAAATATGGCTGGGGCGTTGGCGCAGGCGGAACGGATACTTTTTACCCAACGGCTTACTACCGTTTACTAAACATTAACAGCGGCTCGGCATTGGATGTTAATGGCTCATCAACCGCTAACGGTGCAGGTATTATACAATGGCCGCAAAATGGCGGAAATAACCAGCAATGGATCATCACCAATAATGGTAGTGGTTACTACAAAATAATTAATCGCAATAGTACGCTTTCGCTTGATGTTAACAGCGCATCAACTGCCAACGGCGCGGCCATCATTCAATGGCCGTGGAATGGCGGCAACAACCAGCAGTGGCAACTTACCGCCGTAACTGATGGCGTTTATAAAGTAATTAACCGTAACAGCGGCCTGGCACTTGATGTTAATGGCGGCGTTACCACCAACGGCGCGGGCATTATTCAATGGCCTTGGAATGGCGGCACCAACCAGCAATGGCAAATTGTACAGCAGTAAGTGTTGAGTTTTAAGTTCTTGAGTGTTGAGTTCTGAGTTTTTGGTCTTAGACCGCAAATTTGATTTTATCATTTTTGACTCAAACCTCAATACGCTTAACTCAACACTTAAAACAGAAAATAATACGGTTATTATAACATGAATATTAAAAATTACATCTTTTTTCTTACACTGGTAACGCTTCCTATGGCGTTGTTTGCACAAGATAAAGGCACGCCTGTTTTATTTAATACAGCCTGGGCTTTTCACAAAGGAGATATCGTTAACGGGGATAAGGGAGGCGCAACAGGCACACAATGGCAGCCGGTTGATTTGCCGCATGATTGGAGCATTGAAGGGCCTTTTAGCGATGAATGGGCAAGTGCTACGGGATATTTACCGGGTGGCATAGGCTGGTACAAAAAGACATTTAATGCCCAGGCCAATTGGCAGGGCAAACAAGTATATATTTATTTTGATGGCGTTTATAAAAACAGCGAAGTTTGGATAAACGGCCATTATTTGGGCAAACGCCCCAACGGTTTTATTCCGTTTCAGTATGAGCTTTCAAAATTTCTTAACTATAAGGGCAAAAATATTATCACAGTAAAGGCTGATCATAGCGATTTTGCCGATTCCAGGTGGTACACAGGTTCGGGCATTTATCGTAACGTTTACCTGGTCGTTAAAAATCCTGTTCATGTCGGCCTGTGGGACGTAGCTTTTGCAACACCAAAAGTATCAGCGAACAAGGCGGACATCAACGTAAAGGTTAACATCAGCAACAGTACAGCAACTCAGGCGGTTATCGGAATTAAAATAAACCTGGTTGATAATACCGGTAAAATTGCCGGAGCTATACAAAAGCAGGTTAAAGTAAAACCGGGCAAACATGAATCAAGTTTTGATACTGAAATATCGTCTCCCCGTTTATGGGATGTCGAACATCCGGAACTATACAAGTTACAGGTACAGTTAAGCCGCAACGGCAAACAAATTGATGCGGTAAACCAGGCAGTGGGTATCCGCAGCATCCGTTTTGATAAGGATAAAGGTTTCTTTTTAAATGATAAAAGCACCAAGCTTAAAGGTGTTTGTATTCATGACGATGCGGGCGCCTTGGGTGTGGCCGTTCCTGAAGAGGTATGGGTACGCCGATTAAAAATATTAAAAGAGGCGGGAGTTAATTCCTTGCGCCTGAGCCATAACCCACATGCCGATTATTTATATGATTTGTGCGATAAAATGGGCTTTTTGGTAATGGATGAGGCTTTTGACGAGTGGGAGCTGGGCAAAAATAAATGGGTTAAAGGATGGAATGTAGGTACCCCCTCAAAAAACGGCTACCATGAATATTTTAAAGAGTGGGCCACGCGCGATCTGTCAGATATGGTGTTACGCGCCCGCAATCATCCATCAATCATTATGTGGAGCATTGGCAATGAAATTGATTATCCGAATGATCCATATAGCCATGAGATATTAAACACAGGCAAAAACCCGCAGATTTATGGTAAAGGTTACCTGCCTGATCATCCGGCGGCAAGCGGCCTTACTATAATTGCCCGGCAGTTGGTTAAGGCTGTTAAAGCAGTTGATACTACGCGGCCGGTTACAGCCGCCCTTGCGGGTGTAGTAATGTCAAACGAAGTGGGCTATCCTGAAGAGCTTGATGTGGTAGGTTATAACTACCAGGAGTACCGTTATCCGGAAGATCATAAAAAATATCCTAACCGCGTTATTTATGGCAGCGAAAATGGCATGCAGCGCCAGGCCTGGAACGCGGTTGACAGTAATCAATACATATCGGCCCAATACTTATGGACGGGGATTGACTATTTAGGCGAGGCCGGCAAATGGCCGCAGCGCAGTAACCGGGCGGGTCTTATGGATTTGGCCGGTTTTAAAAAGCCCGAATACTTTTACAGACAAAGCCTTTGGGCCGGTAAGCCAATGGTATACATCGGCGCCAAAGCTATTACAGAGCAGGAAGACAAAGGAATTTGGAGCCACAAAGCTATTGAGTCTGTCTGGAACTGGCCGGCCGGCAGTAAAATACGGGTTGATTGCTTTACCAACTGCCAGGAAACAGAGTTGTTTTTAAATGGGCAGTCATTAGGTAAACTTTCGAGGGCGACTGCAAAGGGGCAAATCCCATCATGGGCCGTTGATTATCAACCCGGCGAATTATTGGTAAAAGGATACAACAACGGGATTGAAGCCGCAAGCTATACCATAAAAACAGCAGGTGACGCAGCCGGAATAAAAGCCATTGCCGATAATACAATCTTCGCCGGTAAAACAAAAGGTTTAAGCCAGGTTGAACTGCAAATAACTGATAAAAATGGCGTTCCGGTATTTAAAGCGTACAACGAAATTACAGTAACCATAAATGGGGCTGCAAAACTCCTCGGGTTAGAAAGTGGCAGTAACACCAGCCATGAAAGCTACCGTTCAAGTACCAGGCATGCTTTAAATGGTAAACTGTTGGCCTATATACAAACTACCGGTAAGCCGGGCAAAGTATTGGTACAGTTTAGCGCGCCGGGGCTCAAATCAACATCAGTTACTTTAACGGTAAAATAGCTTATCTCATAAATCATAATAAACAATTGCCTGCTTTTTTTAAACGTATGAAACTTTTTAAACTATTAATTCTTCCCATTATTCTGTTCTGTGGCATCAGCGCAAAGGCGCAAACTGCCAATCACACTTTTGCATTAACCGATAGCACCTTTTTGCTGGATGGTAAACCATTGCAAATTATTTCGGGCGAAATGCACTATACACGCGTGCCACGTGAAGCCTGGCGCCAGCGCATGAAAATGGCTAAGGCCATGGGCTTAAATACCATTGGTACTTACGTTTTCTGGAATGTTCATGAGCCGCAAAAAGGACATTTCGATTTTACCGGCAATAACGATATCGCCGCGTTTGTGAACATTGCAAAAGAAGAGGGCTTGTGGGTTATACTTCGCCCCAGCCCTTACGTTTGCGCCGAATGGGAATTTGGCGGTTATCCTTACTGGTTGGAGAAAGAGCAAGGGTTGGTAGTGCGCAGTAAGGAACCTACTTATTTGAAAGAATATGAACAGTATATTAAGGAAGTAGGCAAACAGCTGGCCCCATTGCAGGTAAACCATGGCGGCAATGTTTTAATGGTTCAGATTGAAAACGAATACGGATCATACTCCAACGATAAAGATTACCTGGCCTTAAACCGTAAAATGTTTATTGATGCCGGTTTTGATGGCCAGCTATATACCTGCGACCCTGAAGCCGCTATTAAAGACGGTCACCTGCCCGGTTTATTACCCGCAATTAATGGTGTTGACGATGTGGCCAAAGTAAAAAGGTTAATTAAGGAAAACCATGACGGCAAAGGCCCCTTCTTTATTGCCGAATGGTACCCGGCCTGGTTTGACTGGTGGGGAACAAAACACCACACCGTACCGGCAGAAAAATACCTGGGTAAATTAGATTCGGTGTTAGGTGCGGGGCTTTCCATTAACATGTACATGTTTCATGGCGGTACCACCCGCGGCTTCATGAACGGCGCAAACTATAGCGACAAAGAACCTTATGAACCGCAAATAAGCAGCTACGACTATGATGCCCCTCTTGATGAAGCCGGTAACGCGACAGATAAATACAATAAATTCAGGGAGGTAATTAAAAAGCACCTTGCTGCCGGGCAAACCCTACCTGAGGTACCTGCAGCCAAACCTGCGATTGCCGTGCCTGCTATTAAGCTTACACAAACCGCCGGTTTGTTTGATATGCTGCCGGCTGCAAAAATCAGCAAAACACCATTAACTTTCGAAGATCTTAACCAGGCTTATGGCTTTGTTTTATACCGTACCACCATCAACGGAGGCAAAAACGGTGTTATAAAAGTAAATGGCCTGCGCGATTATGGTATTGTGTTTATAAATGGCAAGCGCGCCGGTATCCTGGACAGGCGAACCAGACAGGATAGCCTGGCGGTTACTTTACCAAAAGGTAAGGTACAGCTGGATATATTGGTTGAAAATTTGGGCCGTATTAATTTTGGTCCTTACCTGCTAAAAAATACCAAAGGTATAACCGATAAAGTAACCTTTGCCGGTACCGAACTAAAAAACTGGAAAATGTTCGGGTTGCCGTTTGATGATATCAGCAAAATGAAGCTTACAGCCGGCAAACTACAGGCAAATGAGCCGGTAATAAAAAGGGGTACCTTTAAGCTTGATAACGTAGCCGATACTTACCTGGATATGAGTAAATGGGGCAAAGGCGTTGTTTGGGTAAACGGCCATAACTTAGGCCGCTTTTGGAATAAGGGGCCGCAACAAACCTTGTATTTACCTGCCGAGTGGTTGAAAAAAATTAACAATAATATCGTAGTTTTAGAACTGATTAAACCATCGGTAAATATGATAAACGGATTGGATAAACCAATTCTCGATCAGCTTCAGTAACGTATAAGATGTTAAAAATAGCAGGTAAGCAAAGCAAACAATACCAGGGATATTTCCTGGTATTGTTTGCTTTTATTGTTTTGACAGGTTGTAAACAACCTTCCGGATCGATTGATAAGACGGCGAACAATGAATTGTTTCATCTATTAAAGCCCGAACAAACCCATGTTGATTTCAGCAATACTTTAATGGAAGGCTTAAACACCAATGTGTTAATGTATGAGTATTTTTATAATGGGGGCGGGGTTGCTGTTGGCGATTTGAACGGTGATGGTTTACAGGACCTGTACTTTACAGGTAACATGACCGACAATAAATTGTACCTGAATAAAGGCCACTTACAGTTTGCCGATGTTACAGCAGCAGCCGGAGTAGCGGGCCGTCCCGGCCCATGGAAAACAGGTGTTAGTTTTGCTGACATCAATGGTGACGGCAAAATTGATATTTACGTTTGCTATTCGGGAAAAATAAGTGCCCAAAAAAGGCTTAACGAGCTGTTTATAAACCAGGGAAATGATAATAACGGCACACCTGTATTTAAAGAGATGGCGGCCGATTATGGTCTCAATTTCCCCTCGTTTAGTACACAGGCCTATTTTTTTGATTATGACCGGGATGGCGATCTGGATATGTTGCTGGTAAACCACAATCCTAAGCGCCAAAACAGCCTGGACGAAATAACAGTAAGCAGCCTGATGAGTAAAACCGATGCCGAATCGGGTATAAGGTTGCTTAACAATAATAATGGCCATTTTCAGGATGTAACTAAGGCTGCCGGAATTATAAATACGTCATTATCGTATGGTTTGGCCGCTGGTATAGCCGATGTAAACGGCGATGGCTATCCCGATATATACATCTCCAACGATTATAGCGTACCCGACAGGCTATATATCAACAATAAAAAAGGAAAGTTTACCGATGAGTTGCCCAGGCAAATGGGACATACTTCGTTTTCATCCATGGGTAATGATATAGCCGATATCAATAACGATCTTATCCCTGACATTTATACGCTGGATATGTTGCCGGAAGATAACAAACGACAAAAAATGCTGTTTGCTGCCGACAATTACGAGGCTTTTAACCTTAACCTTAAGGTTGGCTTTTATTATCAGTACATGCGTAATATGCTGCATGTAAATAATGGCAACAATACTTACAGCGAAATAGGGCAGTTATCGGGCATATCCAACACCGATTGGAGTTGGGCGCCCTTATTTGCCGATTATGATAACGACGGATGGAAAGATCTTTTTGTAAGCAATGGTTACACCCGCGATTACACAAATATGGATTTCCTGAAATACGCAGGCGATAAACTGCGCGACAGGAGCGTAATGCGGCAGGATCTTTTGGCACTGGTTGATCAAATGCCATCGTCGGAGGTAAAAAGTTACTTTTTTAAAAATAACGCCGATCTTACTTTTACAAATACCAGTGCGCAGTGGGGAATAACTGAAGCATCAAACAGTAATGGCGCCGCCTATGCCGACCTGGATAATGACGGTGACCTTGACCTGGTCATCAACAATGTGAATAAACCGGCATTCATCTATGAAAACCAGTCGGTGCAGCAAAATAAAAATCATTACTTGTCGGTAAACCTAAAAGGGGCAAGCAAAAATACCCAGGGCATAGGCGCAAAGGTTATTATTTATTGCGCCGGTAAAAAACAATATCTCGAACAGATGCCCACCAGGGGCTATGAATCCACTGTATCGACGGTGTTACATTTTGGTTTAGGCGATAGTAAGCAATTGGATTCGTTGCGGGTTATCTGGCAAAGCGGTAATACACAGCTGTTAAAAAATGTAAAGGCCAATCAACTCATTACATTATCCGAAAAAGACGCTGCAATACCTAATATCGTACTAAATACTATAAAACCTTTGTTTACAGAGGTGCCGTCGCCGGCGAAACACCATAGCGAGATGAGTTTGATCAATGATTTTAAACGGCAGCCGTTGTTGGTTAACCCGCTATCTTACGCTGGCCCTTGTATGGCCAAGGCCGACGTAAATCACGATGGCTTGGAGGATATTTACGTAGGAGGCGAAAATGAGAGCCCGGGCGAACTGTATATTCAGCAAAGGAATGGCAGCTTTGTTATAAAAAAGCAAGCTTCATTTGAAGTACGTAAAACTAGTACTGTTTCCGCCGCTTTATTTTTTGATGCCAATAACGATGGTAAGCCCGATTTATATGTATGCAGCGGTGGTTACCACAATTATATACCGGCTGATCCAGCTTTACAGGATAGGCTATATATGAATGACGGATTGGGGAATTTTACGGAGGCTGCCAGCGCCTTACCCAAAATGCTTAGCAGCAAAGGCTGCGTTAAAGCGGCCGATATAAATGGCGATGGATACACCGATTTGTTTGTTGGCGGCAGGGTAGTGCCGGGCAGATATCCTGAGGCGCCCGAAAGTTATGTGCTGATAAATGATGGTAAAGGTCATTTTACCGATGAAACATCAAAATTAAATCCATTACTTAAAAAGATAGGTATGGTTACTGATGCCGCCTGGACAGATATGAACGGCGATAACAAGCCCGACCTGGTTTTAGTTGGTGAGTGGATGCCCATAACCGTTTTTGAAAACAACAATGGGAAGCTAACTGAGGCCACCGGCAAATATTTTGACAAAAAATACACAGGCTGGTGGAATTGTTTAACCGTGAGTGATATTAACCATGATGGCCATCCCGACCTTATAGCCGGTAACATGGGCCTCAACACACAATGTAAAGCTACTGACCGGGAGCCGGCCGAGATGTATTATAAAGATTTTGACGATAATGGATCTATTGACCCGATACTATGTTTTTACATTCAGCATAAAAGTTATCCTTATGTTAGCCGGGATGAAATGCTTGACCAGATTAGCATGATGCGTGGCCGTTTTCCGGATTATAACAGCTACGCCGATGTTACCATCGATAAGATTTTTACGCCCGAAGAAATGAAAGGAGTGGGGCACCTATCGGCAAACTGCCTTTCAACTATGTGTTTTGTAAGTAACAGCAAGGGTAAGCTAACACCGTTAGTCCTTCCGTTGCAGGCGCAATACGCACCTGTTTTTGCCGTAACAACTTTAGATTACGACAAGGATGGCAACACCGATCTTTTATTTTGTGGTAATATAAACCACGCAAGGGTTAAGTTTGGTAAATATGATGCCAATTACGGTACATTGCTTAAAGGCAATGGTAAGGGAATATTTAGCTATGTAGCCCAACAAAAATCGGGTTTTAAATTACCGGGCGATATACGGTCGGTATTAAATATAAACGGCTTGTATTTATTCGGTATTAACGGTACAGGGCTTAAAGCGTACCACCAATAGTTGATGGCGTTATTAATGAAGAGGGATTTTTTGGTGCTTAAATTTATCTGGTGCTCCGCCGAACTTAAAAGTTCATAAGAGCGATAAGGTTTAGGCCTATAAATAACTTCCGGAGTAGCTAATTAAACATCGCCCTTTAGTTTCTTTATGCTGCTAAATTACCTTTAAACGCCGGTACCCGCAATACTGAAAAAGGGGTATATTAAATTGCGCGAAATTTGTTAATAGCTTCTACCTTATTTTGTACCTGCAGCTTTGTATACGTATTACGTATGTGCTTTTTAACAGTGCCTGTGGTAATATCAAGCCGGTCGGCAATTTCTTTGTACTGCAGGCCGCGGGCCAGGTGGTTAAGCACTTCTACCTCACGCTCGGTCAGGTTTTCGGTGGCGGTTGTTGGTTTTGGCTGGGCAGCATTAAATGAAGCTATCACCTTGCGGGATATATAAGCGCTCATAGGCGAACCGCCCGCGGCTATTTCGGTAATGGCGTTCCTGATTTCAATGGCCGATGACTCTTTGAGCACATAACCTGTTGCGCCGCTTTTTAATGACTCAAAAATATTGGTATTGTCATCGTTTATGGTGCATACCATAAATTCGGTATTTGGCAGTAAAGGTTTTGCCCGCTTGATAAATTCAATGCCCGACATGCCCTCTAAATTGATGTCGACAATAAATATATCGGGCTTAAGCTCGTTAATTTTTTTTAATACAGTTTCCGCATTAGTGTATGATCCCATGAGGCTTACGCCGCCCATATCATTAATAATTTGTTCCAGCCCACGCCGGTAATGTAAATTATCTTCCAATAAAATTATCTGTAGCATGCTTGTGGTAAATGTATGACGCTAATATCCTAAAATTATCTTTGTTAAAAATACCTATTATGGCTACCATCTATAAGTTTAGTTTAAGGCTGATGGACGTACCCTTGCCAGGAGCTGTGTCAATTTTTAAATCGGCATTCAATCTTTTTGCACGTGCGTAAATGTTACGGATGCCCATGGTTTCATGTTTGCGTACATCGGGCACAAAGCCCCGGCCATCGTCGCGGATACTGATATGCAGCCGGTTTTTATATAGGCCGATGGCCAAAAACGTGTTTTGGGCCTCCGAGTGTTTAATAATGTTGTTTAAAACCTCTTTGGTTAGCAGGTATACCTGCCGCCTTTTTTCGCCGCTGATAGCAACCTCGGTTTCACCAACCGAGATACTTTCATGAAGGTTGATATTACTGTTATCAAAAAGTTTAACAGCTTGTTTATGAATAAAATTTGCCAGGCTGCTTACTTCATCGTTTTCGGCATCAAGGCTCCAGATAATTAACCTTACCTGGGTAGATATATCGGTGATAGCGTCATGAATGGCGTCTATTTCTTTAAAAGCAGGCTGGTTGGTTACTTTCCGGCTCAGCATTTCGGTTTGCAGTTTAATGCCCGATATACTTGCACCCAAATCGTCATGCACTTCGCTGCTGATGCGCTGACGTTCACGTTGCAGGGCAAGCGCGTTTTCAAAATCCTTTTTTTGTAAACCGATGATAGACAGATAGTATTTTCGTATCAGCAAAAAGCTAATAAATATAGCACAGGTAATGGCAATAGCCTGCAGCCATAATTGTTGGTACCATAATGGTTCTACAGTAAATTGAAAAATAAGCGGGCGGCTTAACTGGTTAAAGCGGTCTACGGCTACAGCATCTAATTCATAATTGCCTGGCGGCAGCAGGTCAAACCGTTTTTCGCCGGTTGGTGCGGTACTCCAATTTTTATCAACATCTTTGAGCCTGAACCGGTATTGTACTTTACCCATGCTTTTGTAGGATAAGGCAACACAATTAAACACAACAGGCTGGCCATATGTAAAGCTGTTTTGTTTCCCGGGTATGCCGTCATCAAGCAATATTGGTCTGGGCAGCTTGGTATTCCATAAATTTTGAGTAGCCGCTATGCCCTTGTCGGTAGCTAGATAATAATCATGGCCGTTCCGCACAACATCCGAAACGTTATCTGAAGGGAGCCCGTTGCTGGTATTTAACTGGCTTATCCGGTAAGTTTGGTAATTATTACTAAAGCCAATAATGCTTACTCCGTTAGCCGTGCATACCCACAGTGTATTAGCGTCTGTCCATACCAGTTTGCGGATGTTATCAGATGAGATAAGGGGCGCTTTAAATTGGCTAAGAGCTTTGCCTGCTGATACAAATACCCCTTTATCTTCGGTTCCAATAGCGCATACTTGTCCATTAGATGCCAGGCACTTTACTGCATTTATTCCTTTTTCAGCCAGTATCCGTACATATTTAAAGTGGTTAATGGTAATGGGGAGGGTAATTTGATATAATCCATACAGTGAGCCTACCAACAAATGGTTTTTTTGCCACGCCAATGATGTAAGCCGGATAGGGGGAAATTGACGCGCGATTCGGTCTGGAAGGGTTCCAATCATCTGAGAGCCCAGGAAATAAATTGTGTCATGATGTTGCACAATTCCCTTTATAGGCCCACCGGTATAAAGTACCGGGCGCCATGACAATGGATTGCTATTTGACACGTTTAACGTGAAAAGGCCGTTATCAGTACCTATTATTAGCTTTTTGCCGGTGGCTGGGACCAAACTGGTTACCCGGTTAAAATCCGACCGGTTTTGCTTTAAATACAGGGCTCCTATTTGGAGATTTTGATTTTGACCAGTATCAAGTTTTATATAACTTAACCCGGTTAAAATGTGCCCCGCAAAAAGGTAATCACCTGCTATGCCCAGTTTTAAAACGTTTTCATTTACCAGGCCGCTTTCTTTGTTGATGACTTTTACTTCGGGATTGGTGCTTAAAAAAATACCGCTTTCATAGGTGCCAAACCACAAATTATTTTCGTGGTCAATAAGTGTGGATGCAGTAATTTGATTGTTAAGGTAGTTTTTTCGCTCGCCTGTAATGTAGTTGATGATGTATGTGCCCTGTTTTACCGTTGTAACTGCAAAAGTATTTTTACCGGTAAGGTAAACCGAAGTTACATTGCCGGTAAAGGAGATTTTATGAAGAGAGGTAATCCCACTTTTTTGATGTTGATAAACATGTACCCAATCTTTGGTGAGCAGCAACAAATATTTTCCCTGTATGGCCAATCTATACGGTTTTGTATTTATTTTGGCTGTTGTAAAGCTTAAATGTGCCGTGCCAAGTTCATTTTTAAGTACGGTAAGCTCATCTTCAGTTAGTGTAATCTCTTCTCGGCCAGCGCCGTAAATACAGCTGTCTGGCTGTTTGTTCTCACGTTTTCCTGATTTTAATTCCTCAAAACGATAAACCTTGGTTTTGAGTTCATAATTTACACAAAGTTCGTTGTAACGGTTAAAAAACATGTTGGCAAACGGCTGTACCAAAACTTTTTGAGTGGAGACAAGCTTGTGGATAATCTCGTTTTCGTAATAACAAACCCGGTAGTTACTGCAGTAAAAAAAAATCCGGTGGTAATTGTCTTCGGCTATACGGAAGGCTTCATTGCTTTCAAGCCCCTCGGCGGCGGTGAAATTTTTAAAATGCTGCCCGTCAAACCTGCTTACACCTTTATCTGTAGCTATCCAGATAAAGCCCTTGCTATCCTGCATCAAATAGTTAATCTGCGAGCCCGGAAGGCCGTCACTTGCGCTGTAGTTTTTCAGATAAACTACCTGGTATGGTGTACTGGCGTACACGCCGACGAATAAAAATTGAGTTAACAGTAAAAGCTTAAACAGTGGTTTTTTAAAAAGCATTCTATTATTTGCATCAACTTTACATCGCCGTCTTTTTTATTTATACGGTTAAATGAAAGGTAGGGTTCAGTTTGTTGTATTAATCGATAAATATACAAAATAGCCCGTTACTAATACCAGTATGCAAAACAGTCCCTAAACATTTATTATATTGCCGTCCCTTAATTATGAGCCTGCAATGAATAAATTGCCCGATTTGGAACTGAAAATTCAAGCCGAGATTGATAAAATACACGCTGTTGCCAATCTGCTGCCGGGTGTAACCATTATACATCGGATGCCCGATTTTAAACTGGAGTATATGTCGCAAAGCGGATTAAACCAATTAGGTATAACTTTAGCTGAGCTTAGAAGCTATTCGCCCATCGATTATACGGCAAAATATTTTAACGCTGAAGATGCGGAGACTTATGTGCCGAAAATAAGAGATATGGTTGAAAGGAATACCGACAATGATATTACCTTTTTTCAGCAGGTAAAAATAAATGGCAATCCGGCCTGGGTATGGCATTTAAGTACCATGAAAATTTTAATGCGCGATAACAAAGGGCTTCCTTTGCTGGTAATTAATATGGCTTTCAACGTTGATCCCATTCAGCATGTTACGGCCAAAGTGGAGCGGATGCTCGAAGAAAACACCTTTTTGCGTAAAAACTTCAGCAAGTTCTCCAGTCTCACCAAACGCGAATGCGAAATTTTGCGCCTGATGGTGTTGGGTAAAAGCTCGCCCGAAATTGCCGGCCAATTGTTTATAGCTGCAGCTACTGTTGATACGCATCGCAAAAACATCAAGCACAAATTAGAGGCAAGCTCGTCTTTTGAGCTATCACAATATGCGCGGGCATTTGATTTGGTGTAAGTGCCGGGAAAAGATTGCACATACAGACAGGGTGAATCTGTTATTCAACATCGTAATAGTTTATCATGTTGTTTCCGATTCGAAATTGAAAAGAATAAAGATCGGCAAAAAGCTTTCAAAGGCGTAGCCATTACTATACGTGCAATAAAAAATTTTAAGCCGGTTTTAAAAAAGCATCCTTAACCAAAAGCTATTGGATGTGTTTTATATCGTTCTTCTTGGCCTTTTGGCTTTTGGTGTATCGTCGGCAGGCCTGTTATAGCTGCTGTTGCTTTTACCGTAGCTGCCGCCGCTATTGCCGCGGTTATTATTACTGTTATAGCCTCCGAAACTCCTTTTGGGTGGCGGTGGTTTTACGGCGTTTTCTTCGTTTATTTTTACATTCAGGGTCCTGTCGCCCATAGGGGTGCCATCTAAGGCAATCACAGCGTTTTCGGCGCCTTCACGGTCCTTCATCTCTAAAAAGGCATAACCTTTACAAATTCTCGTTTTTTTATCCCGTACTATTTTAATCGTACTCACTTCCCCGTGTAGGTTAATTATCTTAACCAGGTCAAGTTCTGTCATGTCCAAAGGGAATCCGCCGACAAATAATTTCACCATTAGCTTTATTGCTTTATTTAGATTTAAAGTTACTTAAACAACCAACGAATATCGGTTTCGTTTTATATTAAAAGGTAAAAAACTGAATATTTTTTTTAGCGAAGCCATATACGGGCTTTTTTGAAGCAAAAATTATTGGTTAAGAGCATATTTGTGGGCTGGTTCCCCGGCAATTGCAATATTGAAAATGCAATAAATGTTATCTTACATGCTGCCAATTGGTTGAGAAACGAAAAAAAGTTTCAAATGTCCCGTTTATCCCCAAACATCCGCGCTCAAGTATTTTCTCTTTATAATACCAAATAGATTTTGTTGGTTTGTTTTGTTAACCCAAATGCACTAACATTGAAGCAGCAAAAAAGGATATCGTTATATTGGGCGTGCCAGCTTATCGGCTGGTCGTTGGCTGGTTTATTTTGGGGATTTTCGGCCTGGATGCAAATGTATGCAGGCGGACATAGCGGGCAATATAGTTACACGCTCGCGCTGTTTCATTTTGCGTTTGATATCGGTATTGGCATCCTTATTACTCATGTCTATTATCGCCTGGCGCACCGGTTTAACTTTACGCATTTAAAAGTGCAAAGCATGCCTGCGCGCCTCATTCCGGCGGTGCTTTTAATGGGCTTTTGCTATATGTTGCTGGTTACGGTTAAATTGTACGCAGCCCGCTATTATTTTACATTTGCTCACAGCGAAAGCTTTTTGGATTTTTTTCGTCAAAACTACCTGGTGCTGTTGGCCACGGGTATCAGGCTTATGGCCATTTGGGTGCTCGCTTTTCACTTGTATCACTATGCTATGATGGAGATAAGCACCGCTAAAGATAATGCCCGTTTACAGCTAGTTGCCCGCGATGCACAAATACAGCAACTATCGGCACAGCTTAACCCGCATTTCTTTTTTAATTCCCTTAACAGTGTTAAAGCATTAACAAACACCAACCCGGCAAAAGCCCGCCGTGCTATTGATTTGCTCTCTGATTTACTGCGCGCCACGCTATATAGCGGTAACGCGGGGCTTATATCATTACATCACGAGATTGATTTGGTGAATGATTACCTGGAACTGGAGAAGATCCGCTTTGAGGAAAGGTTGCAGTTTGTCATCGATATAGAAGAGGGGATAGAACATTGCCTGATACCCTCGTTAAGCATCCAAACCCTGGTTGAAAACGCCATTAAACATGGCATTGCATCACAGAAAAATGGAGGCGAAATTGAAATAGTGATAAAAAAGATAGGAGAAAAAATACATATCACCGTTTTGAACCCCGGTAAGCTCGGTTCTGTGGGCAACCAACACGGCCTTGGTTTAAAAAACCTGGAAGATCGTTTATTACTGCACTATCAAAACCAGGCCCGGTTTGTAATTGAGCAGGTTTATGGCGATAAAGTTTCATCAACCATTATTATGCCGGCATCATGAAAAGGATAAGGGCTATTATTGTAGATGACGAACGGCTTGCCCGTGAGGAAGTAAGGACGGCCCTGCGCAGTTACCCGGATGTAGAAATTGTTGCCGAAGCATCAAATGCGGACGATGCAAAACTTTTGATAGAAAAACATCAGCCTCAATTGATATTCCTGGATGTACAAATGCCCGAAAAAACGGGGTTCGACTTGCTGGAAATGTTGGACAATGTGCCCGAAATTATTTTTACTACCGCTTTTGATCAGTATGCTGTGAAAGCGTTTGAAGCTGACGCACTTGATTATTTGGTAAAGCCTATAAGAGATGAACGCTTTGCCAAAGCGATGGAAAAGGTGAAAGACAGGTTAGATAAGCAGGCGGTCAGCCGGCAAATTTTTATAAAGGACGGTGCCAAATTCCATCTTGTAAAAGTAGCGGAAATTCACCTCATTGAATCGATGGATAATTACGCGGTATTATATTTTGGCGATAAAAAAACATTCTTGAAATGCTCACTAAACCAGATGGAAGAAAGGTTGGACGCAACCACTTTTTTCAGGGTAAACCGGGCGCAAATCATCAACCTGGCCTATATTAATCAAATTAACCATCTGCGGGGCGGAAAATTGAACATCAGTTTAAAAACCGGGCAGGTAGTTGAAGTGTCGGAAAGGCAATCCGTAAAGTTTAAGGGGAAGCTGAAGGCGTAAAGCCCGATATAAGGAAGAGGTAAAAGGCTAAAGCTGAGAAGCAAAAGGTTGGCTTGTAATTAATTGCAAACAAGTAACAACCGTTAATAAAAAAGTTTTCTGCTTTTGCTCATCATAAACTAAAAAATAAACATGAAAAAACTAATGCTGTTACTGGCTTTAATAAGCCAGTTGGAAATTCTTTTTGCTCAAAAATCGCCTGATGCCGACGTGGGAAAATATGTTATTAATGACAGTGTGCTTATTAAAACCCCACAGGGGCACACACTGTCGGCAGTTGTTGTGCGCAGGCGTAATATAGCTGGGCCGCAACCGGCCGCGCTGTTGTTTTTTATTTATTCGGATACTAAAAGAAGCTTGATGGAAGCCAAATACGCCGCCGATCATGGCTACGTGGGCATAGTGGCCGATGTGAGGGGCAAGCGTTTAAGCCCCGACGAGGTATTGCCTTATGAACACGATGCCGAAGATGTTTATTGGGTGATTGACTGGATAAGCAAACAAAACTGGAGCAACGGCAAAGTGGGGATGTATGGCGGCAGTTATTCGGGCTTTGGGCAATGGGCAGGTTTAAAATATAAGGTGCATCCGGCGCTTAAAACCATTGTGCCTTACGTTTCGGCCATTCCGGCTATGGGGCTGCCTATGGAAAATAATGTGTTTATTAACGCCAATTATGGCTGGGCCTTTTACGTAAGCAATAATAAATACCTTGATACCGCTACTTACAATAACCAACAGCGCTGGCGAAACCTGAGCGAAAACTGGTACCAAAGCGGTGCTGCCTATAATAAAATTGACAGTGTTGACCATGCCCCTAATAAATGGCTGCAACGCTGGCTTAAGAATCCGGGTTTTGACAAATACTGGCAATCCATGATCCCATATGGTAAAGAGTTTGAAAAGATCAATATCCCGGTGCTGGCTTTCGATGGTTATTATGACGACGGGCAAACTTCAGGGCTGTATTACTTGCGCCAATTAGCCAGGTACAATCCCAAAGCCGATTATTATTTGATACTTGGCCCTTACGATCATTTTGGAACACAAAGGGGAGGAGACACCGTTCTGCGAGGCTACCAGGTTGATTCTGTAGCTATTATTGATACCAAAGCAATCACTTTTGAATGGTTTGATTACATCATGAAACAAGGTAAAAAACCGGCAATTATTAAAGACAGGGTTAATTACGAGGTTATGGGCGCCAACCGCTGGGATCATGCGCCTTCCCTCGATAAAATGCACCAAAGCACGCTCCGCCTTTACCTAAGCAATGTAAAAAAGGATGATCAGTTTAAATTATCGCCCCAAAAGCCAATTAAACCGGCGTACCTTGAACAGGAAGTTGACTTTGCCGACCGTACTACATCCAATAATTACGCTTATCCGTTCCCCATTATTCAAAAAGATATTTATAGTAACGGTTTTACTTTTATGAGCGATAGTTTAAAACAACCGCTTATTGTGAACGGCGCCTTCCTTGGGCAAATAACAGCCGCTATCAACAAAAAAGATTTTGACTATAGCGTAGTGCTTTATGAAGTGATGCCTAACGGCGAATATTTTGAGCTTACCTACTTTTTGGGGCGTGCCAGCTATTCATGGGATATTACCAACCGTAAACTGCTGCAACCGGGTAAAATAACAACGCTTCCGTTTTCAAATACCAAGGTGGTAAGCAGGCAGCTACGTAAAGGCAGCCGCTTGCTGCTTGTTATCAATGTAAACAAGAATAATTTTTGCCAAATTAACTACGGTACGGGCAAAGATGTAAGCCTTGAAAACATTAACGATGCCAAAACACCACTTAAAGTAAAATGGTACAATAGCAGCTATATAGAGGTGCCCGTATCAAAATGAGGATTGTAACTAAAAAGCTTCGAGGCGCTGTCGGGGTACTACAAATCAGCCAAACACTTATAATGGGTAAACTCTGTGTCAAAAAACTAAGCATATCATCAACCTTAAAACAAGTTAAGGCCAGTTGTTGTTAGTCTTTGTACCAGCTTAACACAAGGATCATATGGACACCCCGACATTAAAAACCATCGCTTATCAGCTGATGCAAGGCAACAAGGGCCTGCTGGCCATGGATGAAAGTACCGCCACCTGCAACAAACGTTTCCAGGAACTGGGCATCCCACAAACCGAAGAATACCGCCGCAAATACCGCGATCTGATTGTAAATACGCCCGGATTGGAAGAGTACATTAGCGGTGCTATCCTATTTGATGAAACCATTAAGCAAAGTACTGCCGATGGTACCTTGTTTATAGATATTTTGAAGCATAAAGGCATCATCCCGGGGATAAAAGTTGATGAAGGGGCTATCCCTATGGTTGGTTTTCCCGGCGAAAAAATAACCGAGGGTTTAGACGGACTAGGCAATCGTTTAAAGGCTTATTACCAAATGGGAGCCCGCTTTGCAAAATGGCGGGCAGTTATTACCATAGGTGCCGATATCCCGTCGCCAACCTGCATAAAGGCCAATGCCTATACCCTTGCCCGTTATGCAATGTTTTGCCAGGAGGCAGGTTTGGTACCCATTGTGGAGCCCGAAGTAGTGATGGATGGTGATCACCCGCTGCAAAAATGCGCCGAGGTTACTACAGAAGTGTTACATGCGGTATTTAATGCCCTATATCAGCACCGGGTTGATCTGGAAGGCATGATCTTGAAACCCAATATGATATTGCCGGGAGAGGACAGTACCGAAAAACCGGGACTCGACGAAGTGGCCGAAGCAACCATTAAATGCTTTTTAAAAACCGTACCGGCATCGGTCCCCGGCATAGCTTTTTTGTCGGGAGGCCAACCGGCGGCGCTTGCTTCCGAAAGGCTAAACCGCATGCACATGCTTTTTGGCGATGTGATGCCCTGGGTACTTACCTATTCTTTTTCGAGGGCGATACAGCAACCGGCGCTGGAACTTTGGCAGGGTAAAGATGAAAATATTGCTGCCGCACAAAGAGCCTTGCTGCACCGCGCCGCCTGCAACAGCGCCGCCAAAATGGGTGTATATACCTCCGACATGGAAACCGGCGCCGAATAGTTTGTAGTCTGTCCTTGTGAAAAGTTACGTTTAATCAATCCACCTTAGCTGTGCATCCAAAAGTCTTAACTCTTGACTCTACTTCTGTGTAACATTAAAAACCACGTTTAATCAATCTGCTTAGTCATGCATCCAAAAGTCTTAACTCTTGATTCTTGACTCTTGCTTCTGCTCTTCCGCTCTGTAACAATCTTTAAACACAGTCAAATCAAAAAAAGCACTATTTTGCGCTTTAAACATAAGTTGACACTCATGAATAAATATTTACTCACCATTCCGGCGTTTGCCTGGGTTATGTCGGCGTATGCCCAGCAGGGTAGCCCATTAACTACAAAGGATTATGAACATGCCGAAAGTTTTATGACCTACAATACCGCCCCGTTTGTTGACAGGGCCGATGTAAGGCCCAACTGGTTACCGGGCGATAAATTCTGGTACCGCGTACTCACCGCACAAGGCAGCGAATTTGTATTGGTTGATCCGGTTAAGAAAACACGCGAAGCAGCCTTTGACCATCAAAAACTGGCCCAGCTGCTTTCGGCGGCATCGGGCAATAAGTACGATGGTAATATGCTGCCTTTTCAAAGCATCAGTTTCTCGGCCGATGGCAAAAAGATGATGTTCACGGCAGCGGATAAACACTGGCAGTATGACCTGGCTACAGACCTGGTTACTCCCGGAGCGGAACCGGAACATGGCCGTACGCAGCCTGGCGGGCGCAGGGGCAAAACAGAAGAAGTATTATCGCCCGATGGCAGCCGGGCAGCCTATATCAAAGATTACAACCTTTGGGTACGCGATACAAAAACAGGCAGCCAAACCCAGCTAACTACCGATGGTATTAAAGATTTTGGCTACGCTACAGATAATGCCGGCTGGCAAAACTCCGACGCGGCAATTTTACGCTGGTCGCCGGATTCAAAGAAGATAGCCACTTTTAAGCAAGACCAGCGTAAGGTAAGCGATATGTACCTGGTTACCACCAACGTGGGCAAACCGGTATTGAAGCAATGGAAATACCCTTTGCCGGGCGATGAAATTGCCATGATAACCAGGGTGATCATTGAAGTAGACCATCCCAAGGTAATTACCCTGCAGGTACCTCCCGATGCACACCGCGCTACCCTGAGCGACGACATCAGCAGCAGCGGCACATTTGATGATGTGGATTGGAGCGCCGATGCTTCAAAGCTGGCCTTCGTATCCACCTCGCGAGATCATAAAAACGAGAAATTCCGCATTGCCGATGCCGCAACAGGTGCCGTTAAAGATATTTTTGAAGAAACTGTGAAAACACAGTACGAATCGGGCTGGGGTACTATTAACTGGAAATTTTTGCCCAAAACCAACGAGATCATCTGGTTTTCTGAACGCGACAACTGGGGGCATTTGTACCTGTACGATGCCGCCACCGGCAAGGTCAAAAATCAGATTACCAAAGGCGATTTTGTGGTACCCAGGCTGCTGAAAGTTGATGAGAAAACCCGTACGGTTTATTTTATTGCCGATGGTCTTGAAAAAGAGAACCCATACTACAGCCAGTTATGTAAAGCAGGTTTCGATGGCAAGCACTTCGCGGTGCTGACAACCGAAGAAGGCAACCACAACATTACATTATCGCCGGGTGGCGGTTATTTTGTTGATAGCTATTCTAAACCAGACGTGCCGCCGGTTACCGTTTTACGCAATATGGATGGCAAGCTGATAACCAACCTGGAAAAAGCCGATGTATCAAGGCTGGCCGCTACCGGTTGGAAAGCGCCTACGCCAGTTAAATTGATTGCCGGCGATGGCAAAACCGATATTTACGGGTTAATATTTACACCAACCAACATGGATACCGGCAAAAAATACCCGGTTATTGATTACATATATCCTGGTCCGCAGGGTGGCAGCGTAGGCAGTTGGTCGTTTATGGCTTCAAGGGGCGATAACCAGGCGTTGGCCGAACTGGGTTTTATTGTGGTAGTAATAGAAGGCACCAGCAATCCGCTGCGGTCAAAAAGTTACCATGATATGAGCTACGGTAACATGTCCGAAAATACCTTACCCGATCAGATTGCAGGCATCAGGCAGCTATCAAGGCAATACCCTATTGATACCAATAAAGTAGGCATCTGGGGCCACTCGGGCGGTGGCTTTGCTACCGCGGCGGCCATGTTCCGTTACCCGGATTTCTTTAAGGTAGGCATTTCCGAATCGGGCAACCATGATAACCGCAACTACGAGGATGACTGGGGCGAACGTTATGACGGCTTACTGGCAAACTCCGATTACGAAGCGCATGCCAATCAAACCTACGCCAAAAACCTGAAAGGCAAACTAATGCTTGCCCACGGCTTAATGGATAACAACGTACCGCCCTACAACACCATGCTGGTGGTTGAGGCGCTTGAAAAAGCTAATAAGGATTACGATCTGGTAGTTTTTCCAAACAGCCAGCATGGTTATGGTCCTTACTCGCCCTACATGATGCGCCGCCGCTGGGATTATTTTGTAAAAAACCTGTTAGGCGTTGAGCCGCCGCATGAATATGTGTTGAAATCCAAAACAGATCCGAGGAATAAAATAAAATAGTTCTAAAAAAACGCGTTTCACCTGAAGGAGGCTGCATCATTGTGTGCATGATGATACAGCCTCGAAACGATGCACACAAAATCTGTTGTGGTTTTGCTTTCAATCTTTAAGCAACTGATGTTGGGAACAACAAGAGTTGGCGCATTGTCGACTTTTAACTTCAATATGGGCGTACGCCGTCGGTAGAAGCGACGCCAGGCTTTCTGTTCATACTGCACAGGCCTTAGCCACATTGGCCGGTACCCGCGCCAATCTTTTACGCGAGCTGCCAGTATACAAAAACACCCGGATGAAATTAATCATCCGGGATTTGCGTATTTATTACTTAGCAAGGCGTTTACCTATCAGCGGGCCACAAGGCAGGAGCCTTGCGGCAGCGGAAAACGCTTTCGGTAGCTGAGGGCTTGCGGCAGCGTAAAACGCTTGCGGCAGCGGAGGTTGCGTATTTATTACTAAGCATGCGTTTACCTATCAGCGGAACTCTACAGACAGCTGGGCTCATATGTTATAAATTACATAACTGGGTCAGTTGGATATTGATGAATTCGATCTATGTAAAAGGCTTCAAATTCTTCAAAAAGAATAAAATCCTGATCGCTTTCTTCAATATGATCTGCTAGCTCATTCTCGGGATCCAAAGTCAGGTAAAAATGACCTTTATCTTTTATCAAATTGAAATTTTCAACATATTTAAATGTATAACTAGAATTATGATAAAACGAATATTCTTTGATTTTCGAAAAACTTAGCCTAAGTGATTGTCCTTTGGAATATAAAAAGTCAATCTCAATAATAAGTAATCCATCCGATAAAAAGATGTTGATTCTTACGATAACCGAGTTACGAATAGCTATTTTTTCGCTTTTAAGTAAATTAAACAAATCATTATTATTCCCTATAAATTCCATCGTCGATTGAAATTAATTTTTATTAATTAAGGTTAGTTACTACTGCTACTACTACTA
>Ga0075366_10000297_pt1 | contig 22376 bp, 22 predicted proteins | sample EndMethybrTD3031_FD_72351 | JGI IMG/M metagenome (GOLD analysis project Ga0075366, IMG submission 72351) | Populus endosphere microbial communities from Tennessee, USA - Endosphere MetaG P. TD hybrid TD303-1 | ecosystem: Host-associated > Plants > Roots > Endosphere | place: USA: Tennessee...
CATCGAATCGAGCACCTGGGCCTCCATTTCGCGTTCAGCCAGTCCACCGCAGCGTTGAATCAGGCGGTCTGCCAACGTTGATTTACCGTGGTCAATATGCGCGATGATGGAAAAATTTCTGATGTGGTTCATCAACGGGAAGCTTTAAGTGATTGAATTAAAAGGCGCAGAAATGAAAAAAGGGCGCGTCGATGACGAACGCGCCCTGAACCAACAATCTTTGGCAACTGCGATAGCTGGAGCTTCATTGTAGGTAAAAAGGCGAATCAGCACAGCCCACACACCAGCACCATGCAAGCGTTGCAAGGTCACAACAGGCAATTTATTCACAGCTTATCAACAGGGTCGGTGGATAGTTTTCTGGACAACTTGTGGGCGATCTGTGGATCGCCTGCGTTCCACAAGGCTTCGTCCCGCATCGTGGTTTTCACCATTTTTGATATGTCCAAAACCCATAGAGCGAGTCGCTGATTCTATCCAAAATCGTTGTTAGCACTTTTTGAAGTTAGTAATTACAAACATCCAAAGAACCCGAAAGGCACACAAGAATTTTTTGTGACAGCCCATTTACAGATTTTCAGCGACAAAAAAAGCCCCAATCCCTAGTTGGGAAGGGGGACTTTTAGGGGTTTGTAAGCTTATTTACCGGGACGTATCAGTGCGTACTGCGCCCACTCACCACGCCGGAACAACAGATTTACGGGTTTGGATTTGTCCATTTTGGCCACTGCAGCCTCAAAGTCCTTGACCGTATTGACCTCGACATTGGCGATTGCCACGATCACATCTCCCTCACGCACCCCGGCCCTGGCTGCACCGTCGGTGGCGCTATCTACCTTGACGCCGCCTTTGAGCTTCAGCTCCTTCTTCTGTGCGTCACTCAATTCACTCACGGCCAGGCCGAGCAATTGGCCAGCCGAAGATGCCTTGGGCTTTTCCTCCTTGGCGGTGGGTTTTTTAGCGGGTTTATCGTCTTCGATCTCAGCAATCACCACGGACAAGTCCTTGTACGCGCCTCGCCGAAATACTGTCAGGCTGCTCTTTGTGCCGGGCTTGGTATTACCCACCAGACGCGGCAGGTCCGAAGACTTGTCAATCGCCTTACCGTCGAACTTGGTAATGATGTCGCCCGCCTCCACACCGGCCTTTTCCGCCGGAGCGCCCGCCTCTACACCCCGCACAAACGCACCTTGCGCTTTACCCAGTCCAACCGACTCAGCGACATCCTTGGAAACCTGTTCAATCTGCACACCGATACGGCCACGCGAAACTCGCCCGGATGCGCGCAGCTGATCGCCCACGCGGGCCGCTTCATCGATCGGTATTGCGAACGAAATGCCCATAAAACCGCCAGAGCGCGAGTAGATCTGGCTGTTGATACCTACCACCTCACCACGCATATTGATCAACGGCCCACCCGAATTGCCAGGGTTGATAGCCACGTCGGTCTGGATGAAAGACAGGTAATCGCCGGTATCGCGTTGCTTGGCACTGACAATGCCGGCGGTCACGGTGTTTTCCAGACCGAATGGCGAGCCGATCGCCATGACCCATTCGCCAACCTTGAGGCGGTTCACATCTCCGACCTTCACCGCAGGCAAGCCAGATGCATCGATCTTGACCAAAGCCACATCGCTGCGCTTGTCATAACCGATGATCTTGGCCTTGAACTCCCGTTTGTCGGTCAGAGTAACCATCACCTCATCGGCGCCCTCAACCACGTGGGCATTGGTCATGATGAAACCATCCGAACTGAGAATGAAGCCGGAGCCCACTCCGCGCGGCGTTTCTTCATCCGGATCTTGCTGCGGCTTTTGCTGGCGCGGAGTCTGACGTGGCGTGTTCGGAATCGGCACACCAAAGCGCCGGAAAAACTCCTGCATTTCCTCGTCCATACTGTTGTTTGCCGTGGCACGGGAGGACACCTTTTCCAAGGTACGAATATTCACCACAGAGGGTCCAACCTGCTCCACCAGATCGGTGAAATCGGGCAAGGTACGGGTCTGGGCCAACACCGGGGTGGTGGGCAGCAGAGCAACGGTGGATGCCACTGCCACGGTCCACGTCACGGCAAGAAAACGTACTTTTTTCAAACTGAGCGGCAACATCGTCATGCTTTCTTTCAAAATTCAAAGGGCCAGCCAATAGGACCGGCACTACTGCTACTTCTTGCGTTCCAGCCCTTGGGCAAAAGCCTTCAAGGTTTGCAAAGGCACCTCGCCCACAACGGTCAACCACCACGCGCCTATGCGACGCGTCAGAGACTGGGTAGCCCCCATGGCCAACACACCCTCCTTGACGTGGCGCTGTGCATCAAAGGGTTCCACGAACAGGGACACCGATGCCAATCCGTCCGAAAAGACCCATTGCAAAGTACTTTCAGCAGCACTGGCCGGTGCGCCCGCCACGGAGCGGCGGAAGCAGCTCATGGATTTAAAGCCCGGCACCGTATTTTTCAAGACCCAACCCTCTGACAAGGCTGTGGTTTTGAGCATGGAACTGGTCTCCACACGGTAGCCTGCTGTATTGGCCATCATCTGGCCCAACTTTTCCATCTTTACTGGTGCATCCAGCTGCAACTCGGAGAACGCAGCCTGCTCCAGCACCTTGCCGTCCGCGTCCAGTGTCTGCAGCTTGACGACCAGGCCTGTCTTCTTCTCGCTCCAGATCCGGTAACCATAGCGCAGCGTGTCTTTAGGACTCAGCAACACCATATCGGCATCAAAACCGGCCACACGCTCGCTGCCATCCTGCTTGGCGCCATAAAACTCCGCTATCGCAGAATCGCCGGTTTGCAACAGATGCGGAAATAGTCCCAAGGACTCGCGCTTTTCCGCGTAAGCAAGTTTGCTCTCGGGCAATAGCGTCAACACCTGATCGTTACGGCGAAAGGTGGTGCGCGGAGGCCCGGTCAAGGATTCCACGCGTTCCATTTGCTGCTCGCCATCGCACACATGCCAGATGCGTGCACTGGACAGGCTGCCCGTGCCAGAGGACACCACGAATGTCCCCGCATAGGCGCGCTTGCGTGACGCCTCGTGCATACGCATCAGCCATTCGTTGACCGTGCGCTCACTGCCGGCCGTCTCTGCCGGAGCCGTCGCTACGTTGGGAGTCTGCCCGCCGCCCGCCCACGACAGGCCGCCCAAGGCACAGGCCGCCGCCAACACTACTTTCCTGCAGATCCTCACTTGCATGTCCCTGGTTTCCCGTCAACAGCCCTTAACGGGCCGGACTTTCAAAGGTCGCATTGCGTAAAAAACCGGCCGGCATCTGCAACGCCGAGGTTCCGCCAAATTGCTTGTGTTCAGCCATCAACTCGTCCAGACGGGCATCGCGCAGCATGACCTGGGGAGCACCATCCGCCAAGGTCACAGCTTGCTGCACTTGGGTAGAGCTCTGGCTCTTGGCATCTGCCTGCGCCAACTGGGGTCCCGCGGGCGCAGCACCAGAACCACTGAGCACACCCCAACTGACCGCCACGACCGCCACCACGGATGCCAGGCCGGCCACCAGCTTCCAGCCAAAGAAACGCTCGTTGCTGGCCTCTTTGGGAGTTGTAGCCTCAGCATATAAATGAGCCTCTGCGCCCGCTTTATATGCGTCGATAGCTATCAAATTCGCAGCACTCACAGTGGACGTCAGTGCAGGCTCCAGGGCCAGGCGACTTTGGAACCGGGCCAGAAACGCCTGGTCATCGGAACAGAACGCCAAGTCGCCCGAGCGCAGCACATCGCCCACCACATGGTAGGCATGCCAGGTTGCTTGCGCGTTTGCGTCTTGCTCCACCCGTTCGACAGCCTGCGCAAAAGCCGCGCCGCGCAGCTGACCATCGGCCAGTGCCGACAGTGCGTCCTGGGGATTGTTCGCGTGTTCCGAGCCCATTTGCATCACCTTGTTTCCTGTTAGCGCATCTTCAAAATCGTGCTTCACTTACCAACGCTTGCCGGACTGGTTTTCCAGCAAGGGTTTGACCCGTGCCGAAATCGCCTCACGGGCCCGAAATATGCGCGAACGCACCGTGCCTATTGGGCATTGCATCATTTCGGCAATGTCCTCATAGCTCATGCCTTCAATCTCGCGCAAAGTCACGGCTTGCCGCAAATCCGCCGGCAAGGCATCCATGGCCTCGTTCACCGCCGAGGAAATCTGCTTGGCGGCCAGCACCGTATCCGGGGTGTCTGGACTGGTTGGTTCGTTTTCCCGGTAGTAAGTTTCATCGTCGTTGTCAGAAGGACGCATAGCCGCTTCGGACACCGTGGGATCGCGCTTGAAGTCCATCAAGGTCTTCTTGGCGGTATTGATAGCAATGCGGTACAGCCAGGTATAGAACTGCGCATCGCCGCGGAATTTGGGCAGCGCACGGTAGGCGCGGATGAATGTTTCCTGGGCAATGTCTTCCACCAAGTCCACATCCCGCACCATCCGGCCTATCAGGCGCTGGATGCGACGCTGGTATTTCATGACCAACAGGCCATAAGCCTTCTGGTCGCCCGCTACCGTGCGCTCCACCAGCATCAGGTCGCTATCGGTAGCCGTGGGGGGTGTCGTCAAAATAGGCGGTGGAAGTGAAGTCATGGTTCAGACCCGAACACAGCCGACGCATCGGCTTTTGGTCTGGCGGGCGAATATACAGCACGGCGCAGGCCATGCCAGCGTTCTGGATGCTGGGCATGCGCCACCCAACACCACAAAGATCGACCCGACTGGGGGCGCAGCTGCAGCAGCAGATGCCACTGTAAGTCCAATCTACAAGCCACCGCGACAGCCATTGGCTCACCGGTAGCGGCCCAGAACCACTGCTGCCCATCCCAGCGAAGGACTCCTACCGGCATCTGGCGCCAGCCCCGCACAGCCGCCGCCCCGACGCCGAGAACAGCCGCCAAAGCAAGATACTGCCGCCAGCCCAAAGCACCTACCTGCCAGCACCAGCCCAATACCGTGGCCAAGCCCAACAGCCACAAACTGAGTGTCAGCCAGCCCTGGATACGAGAACGCCCCACCGGATAGCTCACCGATGGGGCGTTGTGCATGAAGCAGCGGAAGTCAGATCGGCTATCGCGTCAGGATTGACGGGCTTAGACGCGCTTGAAAACCAAGCTGCCGTTGGTGCCGCCAAACCCGAAATTATTCTTCACCGCCACGTCAATCTGCATATCGCGTGCGGTGTTGGCGCAGTAGTCCAGATCACACTCTGGGTCTTGGTTGAAAATATTGATGGTCGGCGGGCTCTTCTGGTTGTGTAAGGCAAGCACGGTAAACACGCTTTCAATACCGCCAGCGCCACCGAGCAAGTGTCCGGTCATGGACTTGGTGGAATTCACCACCAACTTCTTGGCATGCTCACCAAAGGCCAGCTTGATGGCATTGGTTTCGTTCGCATCGCCCAAGGGCGTGGAGGTGCCATGGGCATTCAGATAGTGCACCTGGTCCACATTCACACCCGCGTTCTTCAAAGCCATCTGCATGGAGCGGCGTGGACCGTCCACGTTCGGAGCGGTCATATGGAACCCATCGCCACTCATGCCGAAGCCGACGATTTCGGCGTAGATCTTGGCGCCGCGGGCCTTGGCGTACTCGTACTCTTCGAGCACCATCACGCCGGCACCCTCACCCAGCACAAAGCCATCACGGTCTTTGTCCCAGGGACGGGAAGCGGTGGCGGGGTCATCGTTGCGCGTACTCAGGGCACGCGCTGCGGCAAAGCCACCCAGGCCCAAAGGCGATATAGCTGCTTCAGAGCCGCCTGCAACCATCACGTCGCAATCACCGTACTCGATCATCCGCGCTGACTGCCCTATGGCATGCAGACCGGTGGTACAGGCCGTTGCAACAGCGATATTGGGGCCTTTGAAACCAAATTTGATGGAAACATGGCCCGAAATCATGTTGACGATAGAAGCCGGAATGAAAAACGGCGAGATGCGGCGAGCACCTCGGTTGGTCAATTCGGTATGCGTCTGCTCAATCATGGGCAGACCGCCAATGCCTGAGCCGATATTGCAGCCTATGCGGGCCGCCTGCTCTTCCGTCAACGCGTCGCCCGTCCTCAACCCCGCGTCGGCCACGGCCTCCATAGCCGCAGCAATGCCGAGATGGATAAAGCGGTCCATATGGCGCGCTTCCTTCTCGGGAATCAGGCTAGTGATATCAAAACCCTTGACCTCTCCGGCAAACTTGCAGGAGAAGGGACTGGCATCAAATGCGCGGATCATGTCGATGCCTGACTGGCCGGCCAGCAAGGCCGACCACGAATCAGCCACCGTGTTACCCACGGGACTTATGCATCCTAAACCTGTGACAACGACGCGACGACGGGACATAAATTAAAGAGGTCTGGTTAACAGCAAAAGAGTTGCACAGTGCGCTATCGCGAACTGGGCAGACAGCGAGAAACGGGGGTGTACACCGCGCATTCCCGGTCTGTGTGCAACACACGGGCCATGTGCAGCCTGATTTAGGCTTTTTGGTGGCTGGTTGCGTAGTCGATCGCGTTTTGCACCGTGGTGATTTTTTCCGCGTCTTCGTCCGGGATCTCGATGCCGAACTCGTCTTCCAGTGCCATCACCAGTTCCACGGTGTCCAGGGAGTCTGCACCCAGGTCAGCCACAAAAGACTTTTCGCTGGTCACTTGTGCTTCTTCAACGCCAAGTTGTTCGGCAATAATTTTTTTAACGCGTGCTTCGATATCGCTCATAGTTCCCTCTGAGTGTTGTAAAAGAATCCGTGATTTTAGCCGGGCTGCTGAAGATCCCCTTCCCAGGCTACCGTACGGATAGAACGGTTGGATTTGATCGTATGCGGCAGAGGCCGCTTACATGTACATGCCGCCGTTGACGTGCAGCTCCTGCCCCGTCACATAGCTGGCCTGCGGCGATGCCAGATAGGCCACAGCGTGCGCTACGTCCGCAGGCGCACCCAGATGGCCCAGCGGAATCTGGCCCAGCAGGGCGGCTTGTTGTTCGGGCGGCAGGCTGGCGGTCATATCGGTCTGGATGAAACCGGGCGCCACGCAATTCACGGTGATGCCACGCGAGCCCAGCTCACGGGCCAGGGCACGGGTCATGCCGGCCACACCTGCCTTGGCGGCCGCGTAGTTGGCCTGACCAGGGTTGCCCGAAGCACCCACCACCGATGTGATGCTGATGATGCGTCCGTAGCGCTGTTTCATCATGGTCCGCATCACGGCGCGGCTCATGCGAAATACCGCCTTGAGATTGGTGTCCAGCACCGCATCCCAGTCGTCATCTTTCATGCGCATCGCCAGGGTGTCGCGAGTGATACCAGCATTGTTGACCAATACCTGCAAACCGCCATGCTCCTTGACAATGGCATCCACCACGGCAGCCACTTCATCCGCGTCGTTGACGTCCAGCTTCCTGCCGGCGCTGCCGGGAAAGGCTGCCAACGCCTGGCCGATGGCAGCAGCACCGGCTTCGCTAGTGGCTGTACCAATGACCTTCAGGCCGCGTTGGGCCAACTCCAGGGCGATAGACGCACCGATACCGCGCGAAGCGCCGGTCACCAGGGCCACCTGGCCCGCAAATTCCACAGCGCTCATGCAGCGGCTCCCAAAACAGTGGATTGGACCTCAGCCAGGCTGGCCGGGTCGAACAGGGGCAGACCCGTCAGGCTGCCATCGATGCGTTTGACCATGCCGGCCAGTACCTTGCCCGGCCCGCACTCCACCAGGGTGGAGACACCGCGCGCCTGGATGGCGGCGACGCATTCGACCCAGCGCACCGGACCAAAGGCCTGGCGCACCAGGGCGTCGCGAATACGGTCTGCATCGGTTTCAACCGACACATCAATATTGTTGACCACCGGAATCTGGGGCGCAGCAAACGCCGTGGTCGCCAGCTTCTCACGCAGCCTGTCGGCGGCAGGCCGCATCAGGCTGGAATGGAACGGCGCCGACACCGGCAAAGGCAGAGCGCGCTTGGCACCATTGGCCTTGAGCATTTCACAGGCTTTTTCAACCGCAGCCTTGCTACCCGCGATCACGGTCTGACCGGGATCATTGAAGTTCACAGCTTCCACCACTTCGGCAGCAAATTCTGAGCCCAAAGCACGTGTAGCGCTGGTAGCTTCTGCGCAGCCAGCTATTACTTTCGCAGCATCCATGCCCAAAATTGCCGCCATGGCCCCCATGCCCACGGGCACGGCATCCTGCATGGCCTGGGCACGAAAACGCACCAGAGGTGCGGCCTGGGCCAAGGTCAGCACACCAGAGGCAACCAAGGCGGAATATTCACCCAGGGAATGGCCGGCCACCACGGATGGTGCAGCACCGGTCTCGGCCATCCACACCCGGTAGGCGGCCACGCCAGCCACCAGCATGACGGGTTGGGTATTGGTGGTCAGGGCCAGGGCCTCTTTCGGGCCTTGCTGGATCAGCTGGGCGATGTCTTCACCCAAAGCATCGGATGCTTCTTGCAGGGTTTGCGCCACTACGGGGTGGGCACCCCAGGCGTCCAGCATGCCCACGGACTGGGAGCCCTGGCCCGGAAATACAAATGCAAAATTGTTCATAGAGTTACCTATCAAAACTGCCTGTAGTGCAAATAGCACCAGCGCAAGCAGCTATAGATTTAAGAGCACCGCACCCCAGGTGAAACCGCCACCCACGCCTTCCAGCATGAGGGTGTCACCCTTTTTGATCTTGCCGCTGCGCACGCCGTCATCCAAAGCCAACGGAATCGACGCAGCCGAGGTATTGCCATGCTGGTCCACGGTGACGATCACCTTGTCCATGGACAGCTTCAGGCGCTTGGCGGTGCCTTGCATGATGCGGATATTCGCCTGGTGCGGAATCAGCCAATCGATATCAGCTTCGGTCTTGCCGGCCTTGACCAGGGTGGCACGTGCGGCTTCCTCCAGAACACCCACGGCCAGTTTGAACACAGCAGGGCCATCCATCTTGAGCATGGCATGGCCGACCACTACGCCACCCGACACCTGGCCGGGCACGCACAAAATACCCACATGCTTACCATCGGCGTGCAGATCGCTAGCCAGGATGCCCGGCGTTTCAGAGGCCTCCAGCACCACAGCGCCTGCGCCGTCGCCAAACAGCACGCAGGTCGTGCGGTCCGAGAAATCCAGAATACGGGAGAACACCTCGGCGCCCACTACCAGGGCCTTGCGGGCTGTGCCGGTACGGATCATGGCGTCGGCCACGGTCAGCGCATAAACAAAACCGCTGCACACCGCCTGCACGTCAAATGCCGGGCAGCCGGCGATACCCAATTTGTTTTGCAGAATGCAGGCAGCCGATGGGAAGACCATGTCGGGCGTGGAGGTAGCCACAACGATCAGATCGATATCCTTGGCCTCCAGGCCAGCGGCTTCGAGTGCCCGACGGGCTGCATGCAGGGCGAGATCACTGGTAGAGACATCGGCGCCCGCAAAGTGGCGCGCCCGGATGCCGGTGCGTTCCACAATCCAATCGTCTGAAGTTTCTACGCCTTGGCTTGCCAACTCGGCGACGAGGTCGGCATTGGTCAAACGGCGGGGGGGCAGGTAGCTACCGGTGCCGGTAATACGGGAATAGGTTCTCGTCATGCGCTCATGGGTGCGGCGGCTTCCAGCACAGGCGCTACAGCCACCACCAAAAGCGGTGCTGCGTGCGCGATACGTGCCTGGACCCGGTCCAGCAGGTTGTTTCGGGCTGCATCATACGCCCGGTTCAAGGCCTGTTCGAAAGCAAACGCATCCGCCGAACCATGGCTCTTGAACACCAATCCACGCAAGCCCAGCAAGGCCGCACCGTTGTAGCGCCGGTGATCCATGCGTTTTTTAAGCGCCGATAGAACCGGATTCGCCAAAATTGCCGTAAATTTAGTAAAAATACCGCGGGAGAACTCGGCACGCAAAAAACCGACAATCATTGCAGCCAGACCCTCGCTGGTTTTCAGCGCCACATTACCGACAAAGCCGTCACAGACCACGATATCGGTGGTACCCACAAAGATATCGTTACCTTCCACGTTGCCGTAGAAGTTCAGATCACCCGAACTGGCAGCTGCGCGCAGCAATTCACCGGTCCGCTTAATGGTTTCATTGCCCTTGATGGCTTCTTCACCAATGTTCAGCAGACCTACCGACGGGTTGGCATTGTCACTGAGGACCGAGACCAGGGCCGAGCCCATGACAGCAAACTGCAGCAGATGCTCAGCCTGGCAGTCCACGTTGGCACCCAGGTCCAGCACCGTGGTGGCGCCGCCCTTGGCATTGGGGATTTGCCCGGCAATCGCCGGACGGTCAATGCCGTCCAGAGTCTTCAACAGGTAGCGTGCAATCGCCATCAGCGCGCCGGTATTGCCCGCAGACACGGCAGCCTGGGCATCACCCTGCTTAACCTGGGCAATCGCCACCCGCATGGACGAGTCTTTTTTCTTGCGCAGCGCGATTTCGATGGGATCGTCCATGCCCACCACCTCGCTGGCCGCCACCAGGCTTGCACGCGGATGGCTGAAGCCCGCCAGCCGGTCGGGTAGACCGACCAACAACAGCTTGGCTTCGGGATGTTTATCCAGAAATTGGCGACACGCAGGCAATGTCACGCCTGGTCCGTGGTCGCCACCCATGCAATCAACAGCCAGAGTGATCATGCCGAACCCGTGCCGCCTGCAGCGGTGAAATCAAAAGAGACAAACATCAAGACAAAGGCCCGAAGCTACGGGTTACGTAGCGCCGGGCCTTGTATTTAAAGCGCAGATCAGGCTTCGGATTTGTTCTTCAGCACCTGGCGACCACGGTAGAAACCGTTGGGGCTGATGTGGTGACGCAGATGGGTTTCGCCGGTGGTGGGCTCCACAGCGATACCAGGCACGTTCAGTGCGTTGTGCGAACGGTGCATACCGCGCTTGGAAGGGGACTTTTTGTTTTGTTGGACGGCCATGGTCGGCTCCTGGTAAATGCGTTTAAATCTAAACGCTTAAATAAGATTACAAACACGAAAACGGAAGGAGGCGCGAAACAGTCAAAACCGAGGCACCCTCGGCCGTCCATAAAGATAGATCAAAATGGCCCATACGAGACCCATCCGAACCACCAAAGCACATAGGCTTTTTCGCGCGAAGCCTTAGATTATAGCCCAAGCCAGCATATAGACACCAGCGATCAATCGGAGCCGCCCTTGCGCAACTGGGCCAAGGCGGCAAACGGCTTGGGCTTTTCAGCCAGCGCTGCCTCAAATTCTGGGTCCACCACCTCCAGCTTCACCGCCACCGGACACACCTCGTGGCGCGGCACCAGGGGGATCTCCATCAGCAGCTCGTCCTCGATCAGATTGGCCAGATCGAACTCCTGGTCCAGCGCCAGCACGTCTTCTTCGGACTCATCATCCAGAGCGGCGGCGGTTTCCTCGTCGGCCACGAAACGAAACGAGCGGTCCACCGCCAATGGCACCTCCACCGGCGTCAGGCAACGCTGGCAGGTCAGGGGCAGACAAGTGTCGGCTTGCACATGCAGCCAGATTTCAGGCGCCTCACCGGGTACCGGGCGGGCTTCGCCCTGTATGCTCCAGTTCACCATTAAATCAGGCTCTAGCGCAGATACTTCCTGCGCAAGACGCTCGTATTTTTGTAGCGAATCCTGGGCTGTGCGCGATCCCGCAGCTTGCGCAAACGCGCGTACATCAAAGGGAGTGGCGGGGTTCTCGGTTTTCATGGTGTGCAGTGTAAGAGAATCCCGCCATGCATTCTTCTTCACCCTCCTCCTCGCGCAGCCTGGTGCTGGGCTCGACCTCGCGCTACCGGCAGGAGCTGCTGCAGCGCCTGCGCATTCCCTTTGAGGTATCGGCACCCGATGTCGATGAAACCCCCCGCCCGGGCGAAGCCCCGCGCGACTTGGCGCTGCGCCTGTCGCTGGACAAGGCCCGAGCCGTGGCCGCGCGCTTTCCGCAGGCAGTGGTCATAGGCTCCGACCAGGTCGCCGACCTTGACGGCCAGCCCCTGGGCAAACCGGGCAACCATATGCGGGCCGTGGCGCAATTGCGACAAATGCGCGGCCAGACCGTGGTGTTCCAGACCGCCGTGTCGGTGGTTTGCCTGGAAACCGGCTTTGAGCAAACCGCCCTCGCTCCGGTGCGGGTGCAGTTCCGCCTGCTGGACGACGCAGAAATCGAAGCCTACCTTCTGGCCGAACAGCCCTATGACTGCGCCGGCAGCGCCAAAAGCGAGGGCCTGGGCATCAGTTTGCTGAACGCCATCGACAGCGACGACCCGACCGCGCTGATTGGCCTGCCGCTGATCCGCACCTGCCGCTTGCTGCGCGCAGCCGGAGTTCGCCTGCTATGACGCCAGGCAAGCTCTATCTGGTGCCAGCGCCGCTGGACTTTGGCTGCAAAACGCAAACGCCGCTGGACGAGGTCATGCCCGCCGGCACGTTGCGTGTGGCCGCAGGCCTGCAGCACTGGGTCTGCGAAAACGCCAAGACCACCCGTGCCTATTTGAAACGAGTGGATGCAATCTACCCTCTGGCCCAGCCCATCCAGGCGCTGCAGATCCAAGAATTGCCGCGCGAAGTCCATAAGAAAGGCGACCACCAGCCCGGTTTTGACGCCAAGCCCTTGCTGGCTGCGGCATCACAAGGATTTGACATCGGACTGGTCAGCGAAGCAGGCATGCCCGCGGTGGCCGACCCGGGTTCGTCTGTGGTCCGCGCCGCCCACGAGCTCGGCATGGAGGTAGTACCACTGGTAGGGCCGGTATCGCTGCTGCTGGCCCTGGCTGCCAGCGGCTTGAACGGACAGAACTTTGCATTTGTCGGCTATGTGCCCCAGGCAGAGCCGGAGCGTAGCCAGCGGATACGTGAGTTGGAGGCCTTGGCGCTGAAAACCGGGCAAACCCAGATTTTCATAGAAACCCCTTATCGCAACACGCAATTGCTGCAGGGGTTGCTACAAACTTTGCAGCACAACACGCGACTGGCGGTCAGCAGCGGCCTGACCCTGGAACAGGGCCGCACGCTGAGCGATACGGTCAAAGGCTGGCGCCAAAAAAACACGGCGGGCCTGGTACCAGACCAGCCCGCCGTATTTGCCATCGGACGCTGAAGCCGTTCAGCGCAGAGTTGGCAGGCCCTTCAAGGCTCTCACCGAGCCCTCGCCCAAGGCGGCACCAAAGCGCTTGGCCAAGCGCTCGGCCACGTTGTCGCGGCGGGTGTAGTCCACCAGCTCTTCGGCCTTGACCACTTCGCGCGCCACATAGTCCAGGTTGCCGAGGTGGTCGGCCAGACCCATTTCCACCGCCTGCTGGCCGGTCCAGAACAGGCCACTGAAGGTTTCGGGAGTTTCTTTCAGGCGGTTGCCACGGCCGGCTTTCACCGCACCAATGAACTGGGCGTGGATCTGGTCCAGCATGCTCTGGGCAAATGCGCGCTGCTTTTCGGTTTGCGGGCTGAACGGGTCCATGAAGCCCTTGTTTTCACCGGCGGTCATCAGGCGGCGCTCTACGCCCAGTTTGTCCATCAGGCCGGTGAAGCCGAAACCATCCATCAGCACGCCAATGCTGCCGACGATGCTGGCCTTGTCCACATAAATATCATCGGCAGCCACGGCGATGTAATAAGCGGCCGAGGCACAGGTTTCCTCCACCACGGCGTACACCGGCTTCTTGTACTTTTCTTTCAGGCGGCGGATTTCATCGTTGATGATGCCTGCCTGCACTGGGCTACCGCCGGGCGAATTGATCAATAGCACCACGGCCTGCGCGCCTTCGTCTTCAAAGGCGCTGCGCATGGCGGCCACCACGAACTCGGCACTGGCATCGGCCCCGGCGGCAATCTCCCCCTTGATCTCCACCACCGCGGTGTGAGCGGTGGTCTTATCCGGGGTAGGCGCAGCACGGTCCAAGCCAATCCACACCATCGCAATCAGAAACACCAGCCAGGCCAGACGCACGAAATTGCGCCAACGGCGGGCGGTTTTTTGCTCGGCCAGGGAAGCAAATGCCAGCTTCTCCAGGGTGGCGCGCTCCCATCCAGACGCGTCCGCAGAGCGTTCACGCGGCGTGGGCGGTGTATCGGGTCCACCGGGGAGATTCGGGTCGGTCATATTCAAAATTCAACAGTTTGTAATTGGGGGGCAGTATGCCAGTGCACCTTGCCATCGGCTTCCGAAAGGGCAATCTTCACCAGACCACCTCGACACGGACCGCCCATGCAGTCACCTGTGGCAGGCTGGTAAGCCGCGCCATGGGTGGCACACAGCAACCACCGGCCGGAGTCGTCGAAGATCCGGTTGGGCTGGTAATCCAGCTCCATGGGCACGTGGGTACAGCGGTTCAGATAGGCATGGACTTCGCCCTCAAAACGCACGGCAAAAGCACGGCAAGCTTGCCCTAGGTAAACAACATCAAAAGGTACGGCATCGCCGCCCTCGACCAAGTCGGTGCTATCGCACAAGAGAATGGCTTGCATGGAAATCCGCCCGTGGAAATCAGCCGTTGGCGCGCAACCAGTCGTGCAGCTCGGCCACGGAATGGGCAATGACCAAGGGGCTGAGGGCTGAAAACCCGTCCACCGCATGGGCGCCATAGCTGACGGCCACACTGGCGCAGCCAGCATTCAGCGCCAGCTGCAAATCGTGCGTGGTGTCACCGATCATCAGCGTGCGCTCCGGCGCCACACCAAACTCGCGCATCAGCTCATGCAGCATGCGGGGATGCGGCTTGCCCTGGGTTTCATCGGCTGTACGTGAACCATCGAACATACCCACCAGCTCCACCGATTGCAAAGCCTCGTCCAGCCCCCGGCGCGATTTGCCGGTGGCCACGGCCAGGGCGTGCTGGCGCGCCTTCAGCTCGGTCAGCATAGGCAGCACGCCAGCAAACAGCGTGATGTCGTGCTGGTGCTGCAGGTAGTGGTGGCGGTAGCGCGCACCCAGCTCGGCGTGCTTGGAAGCCGGTACATCGGGCGCAGCATGGGCCAGGGCGGGCATCAAGGCCATGCCGATCACATAGGCGGCAGCGGTATCACTGGGCACGGTGCCGCCTACATCCCTCACAGCCTCCTGGATGCTGCGCGTGATGATGGCGGTGGAATCGAACAGTGTTCCATCCCAGTCAAACGCTATCAAATCAAAGCGTCTAACGGCCATACATGTCTTCGAAGCGCACGATGTCGTCCTCGCCCAGATAGCTGCCGGACTGCACTTCGATCATTTCCAGCTCGACCCGGCCCGGGTTTTCCAGGCGGTGGGTGGTGCCCAGCGGGATGTAGGTGGATTCGTTTTCGGTCACCAGGAAGCTGTCTTCGCCGCGCGTGACTTTGGCGGTCCCGGACACCACGATCCAATGCTCGGCGCGGTGGTGGTGCATCTGCAACGACAAGATGCCGCCCGGCTTGACCACGATACGCTTGACCTGGAAACGCTTGCCCATGTCCACGCTGTCGTACCAACCCCAGGGGCGGTAGACCTTGCGGTGCAGCTGGCCTTCGGAGCGGCCTGTTTTCTTCAGGCTCTCAACAATCTTCTTCACGTCCTGGGTTTTGTCCTTGTGGGCCACCAAAATGGCGTCGGCGGTTTCCACCACTACCACGTTCTCAATGCCCACGCAGGCAATCAGCCGGCCTTCGGACAGGGCCAGGGTATTGCGGCAATCCTGCAGCAGCACATCGCCCTGGGCCACATTGCCCTGGTCGTCCTTGGGCAGAACCTGCCACAAGGCATCCCATGCGCCCACATCCGACCAGCCGGCAGCCAGCGGGATCACAACACCTGGGGGCAAGCCGGCCTGACCCGAAGCAATGCGCTCCATCACCGCGTAGTCGATGGAGTCACTGGGGCAGGCGCTGAACAAGTCCTTGCCCACGCGCACAAATTCGCCGTCGGTCTTACCCGCGTCCCAGGCACTCTGGCAGGCGGTCAGAATGTCGGCGCGGCAAACCGCCATGGCCGCCAGCCAGACGGATGCCTTGACCATGAACAGGCCGCTGTTCCAGGAATAGGTACCGGCATCCAGATAGCTCTGCGCAGTGGCCAGATCGGGCTTCTCTACGAAGCGCGAAATCACCGCAGCGCCGCCAGCACCAAAGGGCGCACCGGCCTGGATATAGCCATAGCCGGTTTCAGGGCTGTCCGGCGTGATGCCGAAGGTGACGATGGCGCCATCGGCCGCCAGCGCCGCGCCTTGGCGCACCACAGCCTGGAAAGCGGGCTTGTTCACGATCACATGGTCGGCCGGCATGACCAGCAGTACCGGGTCGGCACCGTCGCGCTGGGCGGCCAGGGCCGCCAGTGTCAGCGCGGGTGCGGTATTGCGCCCGGTGGGTTCGAGCACGATGCTGCCGGGCTGGCCCATCAGGCGCAGCTGTTCGGCGATCACGAAACGGTATTCCTCGTTACACACCACCATGGGCGCAGCAAGCGTGCCGGTGCCCAGGCCTTCAACACGGCGGACCGTGGCCTGCAGCAGAGAGTCCTCGCCCACCAGGGACAGCAACTGCTTGGGATATTTTTCACGGGACAGCGGCCACAGGCGCGTGCCTGAGCCACCGGACAGAACGACGGGTTGGATCAACATTTAAAAACTCCCTGGAAATAAACAAACCATGGCGCCGCAATGGCGCCTTGATTTGATTATTGCAGAGCAACCTGCATGCCACCGAGGCCGTTTAGCCCGTATTGCGTAAGGCGGCGGCAATCCCGTTGATGGAAATATGGATACCGGTTTGCACCCGCTCGTCGCCCTGGCCGGCGCGATAACGGCGCACCAGCTCGACCTGCAAATGGTGCAGCGGATCGATGTAGGGGAAGCGGTGACGGATCGAGCGCTGCAGGGCCGCGTTGCCCGACAGGCGCTGCTTCTCACCGGTGATCTGCGCCAGCGCGCCGGCCGTACGGTGCCATTCGGACTCGATGCTGGCGAAGATGCGCTTGCGCATGCGCGCATCGCTGACCATCTCTGCATAGCGCGAGGCCAGGGCCAGGTCGCTCTTGGCCAGAACCATGTCCATATTGCTCAGCAGCGTGCGGAAGAACGGCCATTGGCGGTACATTTTTTGTAGCACGCCCAGCGCATCCTTCTTGCCTGCCGCACCGTTTTCATTCAAAAACGCTTCCACAGCAGAACCAAAACCGTACCAGCCCGGCAGCGTCAGGCGGCATTGGCCCCAGCTGAAGCCCCAGGGAATCGCCCGCAAATCCTCGATCTTCTGGCTGGCCTTGCGCGAGGCCGGGCGAGAGCCAATATTGAGCTCGGCGATCTCGCGGATCGGAGTTGAATCAAAGAAGTAAGAGGTGAAACCAGGGGTTTCATAGACCAAATTGCGGTAGGCCGCCATGCTGGTTTCGGACAACTTGGCGGCCGCCTTCAGAAAGGCCGGAGTGGCCGACTTGGTAGGCTGCAGCAGGGTCGCTTCCAAAGTGGCGGCCACCAGGGTTTCCAGATTACGCCGACCGATTTCGGGGTTCGCGTATTTGGAGCCTATGACTTCGCCCTGCTCGGTTAGGCGGATCTGGCCGCGCACCGTACCGGGTGGCTGGGCCAAGATGGCCTGGTAGCTCGGACCGCCGCCACGCCCCACCGTGCCACCGCGGCCATGGAACATGCGCAGGGTAATGTTGTGGCTGTTGGCCAATTGGTCGAACAGTTCCACCAGCGCGATCTCGGCGCGGTACAGCTCCCAGTTGCTGGTGAAGATACCTCCGTCCTTGTTACTGTCCGAGTAGCCCAGCATGATGTCCTGCTCGGCACCGCTGCGCTGCACCAACTCGGCCACGCCAGGCAAGGCATAGAACTCGCGCATGATGGGCGCGGCATTGCGCAGGTCTTCAATGGTCTCGAACAGCGGCACGACGATCAGGTCCACCGTGGCCTTGGCATCCAGCGTGCCGTGCATCAAGCCGACTTCCTTTTGCAGCAGCAGCACTTCCAGCAGGTCACTGACCGTTTCGGTGTGGCTGATGATGTAGTGGCGTATGGCCTGCACGCCAAAGCGGGCGCGGCTGGCGCGGGCCATCTCGAAAATCGCGATTTCCTTGCAGGCATGCTCGGAATACTGGGCTCCGACCACACGCAGTGGCCGCGCGTCGTTCAACAGACCCAGCAGCAGCGTGCGCTTGGCCGCCTCGTCCAGGGCCGAATAACCCGACTCGATACGCGCCACCGCCAGCAGCTCGGCCACGACTTCCTCGTGCTTATCCGAACTCTGGCGCAAGTCCACAGTAGCCAGATGGAAGCCAAACACCTCCACCGCACGGATCAGCGGGTGCAGGCGCTGCGCCGCCAGGGGTGCGCCATGGTTGGCCAGCAAAGAGGCTTCGATGGTGCGCAGGTCGGCCAAAAAGTCTTCGGCCAACAGATAAGCGTTTTGCGGTGCCACAGCGTGGCGGGCCGCCTCGCCGCCGGTCAAGTCCTTCAAGGTGGCCGCTAAACGGGCATACATGCCGGTCAGGGCCAGGCGGTAGGGCTCGTCCTGGCGGTGCACATTGGTGTCGGGCGAACTTTTGGCCAGGGCCCGCAGCTCGGGCGACATGGTGACAAGGCTGCCGGACTGGGACAGCTCGCCGCCCAGGTAATGCACCTCGGTCAGGTAATGGCGCAGTGCGACCTCGGACTGGCGGCGCAGCGCGTAGTCCAGCGTTTGTGCGCTGACATTGGGGTTGCCATCGCGGTCGCCACCAATCCATTGGCCCATGCGCAGAAAGCTGTGCACCGGGTGGCTACCCAGGGCCGCTTCCAGCTCGGCATACAGCTTGGGAATTTCGCGCAAAAAGGTGGACTCGTAGTAGCTGAGGGCGTTTTCCACCTCGTCGGCCACGGTCAGCTTGGACATGCGCAGCAAGCGGGTCTGCCACAGCTGCGTGACACGGGCACGCAGCTGGACTTCATTCAGGGCCAGCTCGCGCGGCGCCAGGGCATCCTTGGCATTGGCGACCATGCGTTCGCGGGTTTCATCGCGCACCGTCAGCAACTTGGCGATGTCACGCTCGGCATCCAGAATACTTTTGCGCTGGACTTCGGTGGGGTGGGCGGTCAGCACCGGGGCCACATAGCTATTGGCCAAGGTCTGCGCTATTGTTTTAGGAGCTATACCCGCCCAACGTAAGCGCGCCAGAGCCACTTCTATGCTGCCTTCCTGGGTGTCGCCCGCACGCTCGTGCACGGCACGGCGGCGGATATGGTGGCGGTCTTCGGCCAGATTCGCCAAGTGGCTGAAATAGGTGAAGGCGCGGATCACGCTGACCGTCTGGTCGCCAGTCAGGCCTTTGAGCAGCTTCTTCAGGGCCTTGTCGGCCTCGGTATCGGCATCGCGACGAAAAGCCACCGACAGCTTACGCACCTGCTCAATCAATTCGTAGGCGGCAACGCCTTCCTGCTCGCGGATCACGTCGCCCAGAATGCGGCCCAACAGCCGAATATCCTCCACCAAGGGGCGTTCATTGTCTTTGTCCCGGCTGGCCGAACGCGTCACTGGCGTGGGGCTGGGCGGGGTGCGCTTGGCGGCGCTGGCGGGGGAGGAATCTGCCGAGGTCATGCGTGGACTTTCGAGTGGTGCAGTAAAAGAACGAGGGGGATACGCGGGCAGGCCCCATGCTAGCATCGACCTCCCCTGGAAACGACGCCAATCGCCTCCAAAAATTACCAACAGGTTACCGGTTTGAGCCACTCCCCTACTTCCCCCCTGCACATCGTCATCGCTACACGTGAAAGCCGCCTGGCTTTGTGGCAGGCGGAACACGTCAAAGCCCTGCTGGAACAACGCGGCCACCAGGTCAGCCTGCTGGGTATGACCACCCGGGGCGACCAGATCCTGGACCGCTCGCTGAGCAAGGTCGGCGGCAAAGGCCTGTTCGTCAAGGAGCTGGAGATCGCCCTGGAAGAAGGCCGCGCCGACATCGCCGTGCATTCACTCAAAGACGTGCCCATGGAGCTGCCCACCGGCTTCTGCCTGGCCTGCGTGCTGGAACGCGAAGACCCCAGCGACGCCCTGGTATCTCCCCGCTACACCAGCCTGGACGAAGTACCGCAGGGCGGCGTGGTGGGCACTTCCAGCCTGCGCCGCACCGTACTGCTGCGCGCGCTGCGCCCCGATCTGCGGATCGAGCCCCTGCGTGGCAACCTGGACACCCGGCTGCGCAAGCTCGACGAAGGCCAGTTCGACGCCATCGTGCTGGCCAGTGCCGGCTTGGTACGCCTGGGCCTGGCCGAACGCATACGCCAACGCTTTGCGCCCGGCACCATGCTTCCCGCCGCCGGCCAAGGCGCCCTGGGCATCGAGATTCGGGCCGACCGCAACGACCTACTGGCCGCCTTGGCGCCGCTGGCCCATATGCCCACCTGGCAGGCCGTAGCGGCAGAGCGCGCCGTCAGCCGCAGCCTGGGTGGCAGCTGCTCCATGCCGCTGGCAGCATTTGCCACCTGGCAGGGCACTGAGCTGCACATTGCCGCCGCCTGGGGCGACGCCGAACGGCCTGCACCGCTGGTTACCAGCGAGTTACAAGCCCCCGTGAGCGATCTGGCCAGTGCCACCGCCCTGGGTGAACAGGTCGCGGCCCAGCTACGCGCCGGCGGCGCACATTGAGGCGGCCTACGGAACCGCTGCCCCGCGTCATCGTTACCCGGCCCGCGCAGGACGCGCAGCGCTGGGTGCGCGATCTACAAGCCCACGGCCTGCAGGCCGACGCACTGCCACTGATCGAGATCGCCGCCGCCACCCAGCTGCAGCCGGTACACACGGCCTGGAAAGAGTTGGCCAGCTACCAAGCCGCCATGTTTGTGAGCGCCAATGCAGTGCGCCATTTTTATGCATCCAACAAGGCTCTAGCGCAGATAGAACCTGCGCAACCAGCTATTAAAACAAGAGCATGGGCCACGGGCCCGGGAACCGTCAACGCCTTGCGCCAAGCGGGCCTGGCGCCCCAACAGATCGATGCACCGGACGCGTCGGCCAGCCAGTTCGACTCCGAAGCCCTGTGGCAGGTCGTGGCGCCCAGTGTGCATGCGGGCAGCCGGGTGCTGGTCGTGCGCGGCAGCGACCATACCGGGGAAAGTGCGGGCCGCAGTTGGCTCAGCGAGCAATTGGCAGCCGCTGGCGCGCAGGTCGATACCGTGGTGGCCTATGAGCGGCGGGCACCAAACTTCAGCCCCGCACAGATCGCACTGGCACAGCAGGCTTGCGGCGATGGCTCGGTATGGCTGTTCAGTAGCTCCGAGGCCGTAACCCATCTGCAAGCCCTGCTGCCGCCCGCCTGTTTCGGCACAGCGCGCGCGCTAGCCACCCACCCCCGTATCGCCCAGGCAGCGCGCCAGGCGGGCTTTGCCACGGTAGAGGAAACCAGTCCGACATTGAATGCCATAGTGGCCTCGATAGAATCGCAGGCATGAATGCCGAGCTGCCCTCAGAACCCATCCCTGTAACCGCCGCTCCCACCGCGCCGGCCCCCGCCAAAGGTTCGCGCGCCCTCGTACTGATCGTGGGTGGCGTAGCCCTCGGGGCCTTGCTGAGCAGCGGCCTGCTATGGCAGAAGCTGGTCAACATCCAGGAACACCTGGCCCGCCAAAGCGCGGATGCTGGCACCCAGTCCCTGGAGGCCCGTACCATTGCCCGCCAGGCCCAGGATCTGGCCCGTGAAACCGCCGCCCACCAGGCTGTCACCGACGCCCGCGTCAGCGAAACCAGTCTGCAGCGCAGCCAGCTGGAAGACTTGATGCAGAGCCTGTCGCGTTCACGCGACGAGAACCTGGTGGTGGACATTGAATCCGCCGTGCGCCTGGCCCAGCAGCAAGCCCAACTGACCGGCAGCACCGAACCCTTGCTAGCCGCCCTGAAAACCGCCGACGACCGCGTCTCGCGTGCCGCCCATCCACGCCTGGCCCCCTTGCAGCGCGCCATCGCCCATGACACGGAACGCATCAAATCCGCCAACACCACCGACACCCCCGGCCTGCTGGTGAAGCTGGACGAACTGGTGCGCCAGGTAGATGAGCTGCCCGCCGTCAACGCCGTCGCCACCAGCAGTCCGGTCAGCAGTACCGCCCAAGCCGCAGATCCTGCCGCTACGCAGTGGTGGCAGCGCTGGCTGAATGTGGTCTACCAGGAAGCCCGCAAGCTGGTGCGCGTCAGCCGAATCGAGCAGCCAGAAGCCGCCCTGCTATCGCCCGAGCAAACCTTTTTCCTGCGCGAGAACCTCAAGCTCAAGCTGCTGAATGCCCGCTTGGGCCTGCTGGCCCGGCAGATGGAGTCGGCCCGCGCCGATCTGGCCGCCGCCAATATGGCACTGAACAAATATTTCGACCCGGCGTCGCGCAAGACCCAGTCCATGGCCGGCCTGCTGCAACAGGTGCAAGCTCAGATGAAAACCGCCGAACTGCCCCAGGTCAATGAAACCTTGGCGGCCCTGGCCACCGCAGCGGCAGGGCACTGAG
>Ga0075366_10000298_pt1 | contig 22373 bp, 21 predicted proteins | sample EndMethybrTD3031_FD_72351 | JGI IMG/M metagenome (GOLD analysis project Ga0075366, IMG submission 72351) | Populus endosphere microbial communities from Tennessee, USA - Endosphere MetaG P. TD hybrid TD303-1 | ecosystem: Host-associated > Plants > Roots > Endosphere | place: USA: Tennessee...
CATCGACGAAAAAGGCGAAAGCAAAACCCCAACCGAAGAGGAAACCAAATAAGCAAAGCCTTATTTAAAAATACAACCCCGTTTGCGCAAGCAGGCGGGGTTTTTGCTTTTGTAGAGACGCAATATTTGCGTTTTCCGCATGTAAATCACGGTGTTACTAGAGCGTTTAAAGAAACAGATGTATATTGTTGTCGAAATTTAAAGAATGAAAGATATAAAAAGGTTTATCGACCATTTAGAGTGCCCCATAGTAGACGGAATTATTTTTTCTGATAACAGAATACAAATACTTGAAGTAGAAAGCACTTCCGAAAGACCTTATGAGTACTTTATAACTCCTTCGCTTTCCACAACAATCGAAAACCTGGAAGCGAAAGGAGAATTGGATATATCATATTGCGCAAGCGTGGGAGGATGTATGGATGCTGTAACCGGTATAAAAGTTGTATGTGGAGAAGCCAGCTGGGGCAGTGATGGATTTATAGCTGTTTTTGAAATGATGACACAGGATTTACTTTGGATGGCTTTTTTTACCGAATCAAATCCATTTCATAAAGTTACGGTAGCAAACGGATACATTGTTGCAACAAGTACTCTTAATTGCATCTGGAAGTTCGATATCAAAAATCCAACTAATGTCAGTGTAAAATGTCTCGATACGCCTTATTAGACATCACTATTAAATCAAAAACTTTAAAAAAGCTTACGATTCGCAATTTGGAGCATGTCCGTTAAAACGCGCCATCCAAAAATATTTGGAAGACCCAATCGCAGAAGAGATCCTGAAAGGTGAGTTGAGCGAAGGTGATATCATGAAAGTTGATTTCGACAAAGAAACCAGCCAGATCACCATCATCGACGAAAAAGGCGAAAGCAAAACCCCAACCGAAGAGGAAACCAAATAAGCAAAGCCTTATTTAAAAATACAACCCCGTTTGCGCAAGCAGGCGGGGTTTTTTGTTGGGTGGTAGGTTAATTAATATCTGCTTCTGGTGCATAATCAATAGGAAGTAAATCGGAAATACCTTTTATGCCAAAATCGCCTTCATAAGTTACACTATGCGGGTTTATAATAATGCCATTATTGTCAAAAAAAGCATAAGGCTCGTCAAACCTAATGATAGTTACAGGTTGATCAGGAGCGATGCCTGCGGGCCGGTAAACACCGCCGGGATTATATGAAATCCGTTTTTTTGTATAGATTACATACAGGTAATCCTTAAACCCCATCGCAAATATGCCGGGTTTATCTGCAAGGTTCACAAAATCATTTCTGCTTAAGGGTTCCTTCATATATAAGGTTTGTATATATTTGATCCCTTTTTTCTGCAGGTAGTCGGGTGCGGTACTCCGTTCTAATCTTAAAGTCTTAAACCCATCTTCATCAAGTCTTCCGGCAATGGCCGCTCTCAAAAAGTGCATCGGCGAGCCTGCGTAAGCATCAAGCCTGTTCCTTTTCCATTTATTTTGTTCCGCAGCGTTACCGTTTAGTGACTCAAATAATGATACGCCTTCAAAGTAGAGGCTTCTTTGCGCATCATAAGTAAAATTTAAAAGTTTGTACCTTATCTTATATCCCAACGCCTTATTCTCTATGATCAAAAAATCATCTGTAGATGCAGTAAGTACTTTTGTGCTTTTATTATATTCTACATCCACAACCTCAGGATTTACTATGGTGCATTGTCTTGAATAGTTAGATTGGCCTAAAAAGTAATATAAAAAATCGCCGAGGTCTCTTTGCCTGTTTAAATTAGGCCTTACAGCTACCTCTTGAAGCAATATTGTTTTTGGCGAAATGCTGATTTCTCCCAATGCAATATTGTCATTTGTGACGGATAAAGATTGACTATGTGTTTCAAACCCTAAAACCGTCACAATTAAATCATACTGACCGGGCTTTACGTTATAGAGGGTAAAAGTGCCATCGTCTGCAGTTTTATTTCCTATAGTGGCATTACTCAAAAAAACGCTGGCATTTGCTATCGGTTTTTTATCATTGGCGCCTATAATTTCCCCTGAAATTTTTATTTGTGCAAAACAAACAGATGGGATAAACAGCAGTAATAAGAGTAAAGGTTTTAACATGAATAAAGCTAATCAATAAATTTTATTTTATAAATAGCCTGGTACACCATATCCCGGGATCAGTTGGTAACCGCCGGCTCAAAATCCACCGGCAGCAACTCCGCCATCCCGCTTTTGCCCCAATCGCCTTCAAAAATAATACTATGCGGATTGGCTATAATGCCGTTGCTGTCAAAAAAAGCATAGGGCTCGTCAAAAGCAAGGATGGTAACCGGGTAGTTGGGTATTTCGATTGGGTGGTAAACAGACAGGTCTGTTTCCTCGCGCTTTTTGGTGTAGATGATATAAAGGCAGTCGGTAAAGCCAAGTGCGAATAAGCCGGGCCGATCTGTCGGGTATGCAAAATCTGCAGGTTCCAGCGGCGGTTTGGTGTATAACGATTGGCTATATTTATAATTGTTATTACCCAACCGTCCTTCTTTATAATCGGGATTGGGTTTGCGTACCAACCTCAATACCTTAAAACCTTCCTTTTCGGTTTGGCCACTAATTACCGAACGTAAAAAATGCATGGATGAGCCTAGATATGCTGCCTTCCTGCGTTTTGCCCATTTGCGCTGCTGCGATTTACTTCCCTCCATTTCCCGGAATACGGAGATTCCCTCATAATAAAAAAGCCCTTTAGCGTCATAACTGAACTGCGAAAGTTTATACCTGATTAAATACCCAAGCGCCTTGTTTTCTACCTCGATAAAATCATCATTGCTTGAGGCCGACAGGATTCTCGTTTTTGGGTCAAAATCTACATCAACAACATCGGGGTCCAGGATTTTGCACAATGCGGCATTTGCCGAGGTGCCAAGGAAAAGTCTTTTAAAATCATCATAATTTCGCTGGCGGTTTGGATCGGGCTTAATGCTCACCTCCTGTAACACGATGGTTTTTGGTGCCAGCAAAATTTCGGGCACCGTAATATTAGCTGTACCGGCCATCAGTGTAATGCTGTGAGTTTCGAAACCAATTGCGGTTACAATAAAAGTATACTGGCCGGGCTTTACATTGTTAAGCGTAAAGGTGCCGTCATCGGCAGTTTTATCGCCCACTATAGCGTTGTTTAAAAATACACTGGCGTTGGCAACCGGTTTTTTATCGCTGGCATTTATGATTTTGCCGGTTATTTTTACCTGTGCCAAAACTGCGACAGGTAATAATAGCCATATTATAAGAATAAGGATTCGCATAATACAAATTAAACTAAAGTTTTAGTTATTTTAAAATGATTTTAATTGAATGTGGTAAGAGCCCGAACGTAGGGCTTAGTTGTATCTTTACGACCGATAGAGCGTATGGTAACGCGCTGCTATAATTTTATATGCCGGTAAATAAAAGGTTAATCTACAAATGGCTTTTCATTATTTCTGTAGCACTGAATATAATCACGGCCGGTTACTTTATAGATAGGAAGGTTCTCTTTGGCATCATCCGCCGGCACCAACTTGAAAAGCGGAAATGGGATGCCCTTTTCAGTACTAAAGCAGATAACCAGGAAATTATATTTATCGGTACCAGCTTAACCGAAGGCTTTGCGTTAAGAAGCAGTTTTGATAACAACCATCTCAAAAACATGGGCTTTGCCGGATTAGAGACGGATGGCATCCTGGAAAATTTAAAAAGGATAATTGTACGTAAGCCGCCAAAGCTGTTTTTAGAAGCCGGGATAAACGACGTACGCAATGGCAAAAGCATGGGAACTGCCTATAATAACTTTGTGCAAATGTGCACAGCAGTTAAAGTTGCCTCGCCGGCAACAAAGCTTTACGTGCAATCGGTATTGCCTACTTTAAACAGTCAGTACAATTTAAAAATCAGGGCATACAATACAAGGGTTGCAAACTACTGCCTGAATAATCATTTAACATATATTGATATGTATGCCGGGTTTTTAGTTGATGATAAGCTAAACGCGCTGGCAACCACTGATGGCATCCATCTTACGCCCTACGGTTATTATTTATGGAAAAAGCAATTGGAAAAATATATTGCCGAATAGATAATATAGTTTTTGAAATAAATTAAATCAAATTCCGTTAAACCTTTTTAAATTATATTGTTCTTACAATATATACAATCGAAACATTATGAAAAAAATCTTGACTTTAATTTGCTGCACTATATTGTTAGCAGCTACATCATGTAAAAAAGAAACCATTATCGGGCCAGGCGCAACAACCGTTTTTACATCAACAACGGGTTGGAGCTTTGACGGCACGATAGGTAACAACGGCGCTTATACTTCAGATATTCCCATGCCCGAAATTGACAACTATTATGACAACCACGGGGCAGTTTTAGTTTACCTGGATGACAACGGAACGTATGAGCAGCTTCCGGATGTGTTTGACGGAGTTACCTACAGGTTTGTTTACACCAAAGGACATGTGTACATTGACGCCCAGAATGCCGATGGCAGCAAATTAACAGTTGCGCCACCAAAGCTGAATGTTAAAGTAGTATTGGTGCAATAAGCGCTTAAAATGATATAACAAATAAGCCCCTCCGCGTTTGCAAAGGGGCTTATTTGTTATATGATGTTTTTTATTTCGCCATCTGATCAATAACGGCCTGCGTTACACCGGTAAAGGAGAAACCGCCATCATGGAAAAGATTTTGCATAGTAACCATTTTGGTTAAATCGCTGAAGAGGGTGATGCAATAATCGGCGCATTGATCTGCATCGGCGTTACCAAGCGGGCTCATTTTTTCGGCAAATTCAATAAAACCGTCAAAGCCTTTTACGCCGGAACCTGCAGTTGTACGGGTTGGTGATTGTGATATGGTATTTACACGCACTTTTTTGCTAACGCCGTATTCGTAACCAAAGTTACGGGCAATGCTTTCTAAAACAGCCTTGTTATCGGCCATATCATTATAGCCAGGGAAATAACGCTGGCCAGCTATATAACTTAAAGCTACTACAGATCCCCAATCGTTAATAGCATCATGTTTCATAGCAGCCTGTAAAATACGGTGCAGGCTCAGGGCCGAAATATCAAAACCTTTATGGGTAAAATCGTAGTTATTTTCGGGATAAGGGATATTTTTACGCACGTTGATGCTCATGCCTATAGAGTGCAGTATGAAATCTACACCGCCGCCAAAATGTTCTTTTGTTTTGGTAAACAGGTTGTTGATATCATCATTGCTGGTAACATCGGCGCCTATGATGGGCGCATTGCATTCTTCGGCCAGTTTATTGAGTTCGCCCATGCGTAATGCAATTGGCGCGTTTGATAATACAATTTCGGCACCTTCCTGTACAGCGCGTTGCGCTACCTTCCAGGCGATGGATTGCTCATTAAGGGCACCAAATATGATACCTTTTTTGCCTTTTAATAAATTATAAGCCATGTTTTGATTTTTTACAATTGGGCGTAAAGTTATAATATTTTTATTCAGTTTGAAGTAAGATTAGTATCAAGTAGTTAGTATCAAGTATCAAGATTTTTGACTTCCATAATCTTTGACTTTCGGACAAAAGGCTTCCAGACTTCCTGTCTTACTACTAAGTAGCTCTCTCGCGTTCTGCAGCGCGCTTTCGCCCGGTTTATCACCGCTCAGCATTTTGGCAATTTCCAATATACGCTCCTGGGCGTCCAGTTGTTTCATGCGGGTATAGGTAGTTGCGGCGCTGTCGTCTTTGTAAACAAAATAATGGTTGCTGCCTTTGCTGGCAATCTGTGGCAGGTGCGTAATGGTTATCACCTGTAAATTATCGGCAAGGCGCTCCATAATCGTACCTACTTTGTTGGCCACTTCGCCGGATACTCCTGTATCAATCTCGTCAAAAATAATGGTGGGGAGGGCAGTGTATTTGGCAATGATAGATTTAATGCTCAACATCAACCTGGAAAGCTCGCCACCCGACGCTACCTTACTCATTTCGGCAAGTGAGTGTCCTTTATTTGCAGAGAAAAGGAAGCGTACCTGGTCAACACCGTTTTTGGTGAGATGGTCCGAAAGTCCGGAAGTCCGAAAGTCCGGAAGATGGTTTGACTTTCCGACTTCCGGACTTTCCGACTTTCGGACTGTATTTTCAATCTTCAACGTCGAGCTTCCCATCCCCATTTCGGCCAAAGTATCAATTACTTGTTTTTCGATGGCAGGGATCGCTTTAAGCCGGTTTGCGGTTAATTTACCTGCCAGTTTTTCGAGCTCAACTTTGTCGGCGGCCAATTGTTTTTGTAGTTTTTCGATAGTTTCATCGCCGAATAAAGCCTGTTGTATTTTCTCCGACAAATCATCCTGTATCTGTAGCAGCTCGGCATTGCTATTCACCCGGTGTTTTTTTTGCAGGTTGTAAATGAGGCTTAAACGAGCGTTAATTTCATCAACCCTGGCATCATTGGTGTGCGTTTTTTGTTCGATAGCCTCAACCTCGGCAGCAATATCCTTCAGCTCGATAATGGTGCTGTTTAACCGCCGGTGCAATTCTTCAATTGCCTCATCGAATTTTTCGATGGTGCCTAATTGTTGACCGGCTTCGCGCAGTTGTGCCAGGGCTGCAGTTTCACTTTCCTGTACCAGGTAGTATGCGCCGTACAGGTTGCGCTTTATTTCTTCGGCATTATTTAAGGCGTACAATTCTTTTTCAAGTGGCTCCTGCTCGTCGGCTGCCAGGCTGGCTTTTTCCAGTTCATCAAACTGAAACTGGTAATAATCAAGGTCGGCTTTGGCTTTATCGCTTTCGGCAATGAGTTGGTTAAGCTTCCCGGTGTCTTTTTTAAATGCCCGGTATTTAGCGCGGTAATCATTCAACAGATCGTCATGTTTGGCCACAGAATCAACCACCAGTAATTGAAACTCGGGATCGTTAATCTCCAGCGTGGCATGCTGCGAGTGAATATCAATCAGCTTTTCGCCTAACTGCTTAAGCGCTGTAAGATTCACCGGTGTGTCGTTTACAAAAGCCCGCGATTTGCCATCAGCCGAAATCTCCCTTCGTAAAACGGTTTCTGCCTCGTAATCCAGGTCGTTCTCTTCAAAAAACGAGGTCAAGTGAAAGCCGCTGATTTTGAACGAGCCCTCGATAACGCACTTTTTTTGCTGGTTAAAAAAATAACGGCTTTCGGCACGCTGCCCCAAAATAAGCGACAGGGCACCTAATATGATCGATTTACCCGCACCAGTTTCGCCGGTGAGTATATTAAGGCCATCGCCAAAACTTATCTCCAGGTTGTCAATCAGCGCGTAATTATTGATGGTTAGCTTTTGAAGCATAAAAAAAGTATCCTTATTTTATTAAGGATACTAAATTAAGCATTAAGCTTCTTTAAAATAAAATTTAATAAAATATTGCTAAATATTTTAGTGTTCGAAGTAGGGAAGTCTTTAGTCTGAAGTCCTTAGTCCGAAGTCGGAAAAATCCGAAAGTCAAAAATACAATCCAGACTTAGGGCTTTCCGACTTTCGGACTTCCGACTTCAATTATTCTTTATCGTCGTCGTTTATATAAGCCTCTTTTTTTGCTTCGGCTATGCGTTTTTTAAACTCGGGGCTGTTGGTGTATTCACGCAGTTTTTTGCTGGCTTCTCGTAGCTGCGCTTTGACCTGTTTCATTTCGGCATTATCGCGAAAGCCGCGCATCTGCTCGCCCAGCTTCCTCATCTCCTGTTTTTGCTCGTCCATTTGCGGGCTGCGGAAAGCTTTTTTCATGCTATCACTCATCATCCTTAGCTCATCACGTTTTTTACGAAACTCCGGTGAATCAAAATGGCTGCGCATTTCTTCGCCCATTTTTTTCAGCCGCTCAGTTTGTTCCTTTATCTCGGGCGATACTTTGCTTTGCAATTCGTCCTGGTATTTGCGGTAATTTTCGTCTTTCCGGTCGTCATGATACTCGCCTTTTATACCGTACTTTTTCCTGAGTTCGGCATTCAGGCGTTTAAATTCGGCACTGTTGTAATAGGCGCCAACCTTATCTCCAAGTTTGCCCATCTGCTCGCTCATTTTGGTGGTTTCACTGGTTTCGCCCCAGTTTTTCTGAAAGTCTTCAGCTGCTTTTTCCTGTTGCTCCTGTAGCTTTTTTAACTCCGGACTGTTATAAAACTTTTCCATTGCCTCGCTTTTTTCTTCCATCTGTTTTTGCAGTTGCTGAAACTCAGGGCTGTTGTAGTATTTATCAACCTGTTGGGCATACTTATCAACTTCGGCCGATAGCCTGTTTAATTCTTTATCATCAAAGTTGTTGTAGCGCTCTTCGGCAAGCCGTTTATGCCGGGCTGCGGTTTTGGCGGTAACACTTTTTTGGGCTTTAGCAGCCTTTTTGCGGGTGGTATCTGGCAGTAGTTCTTTTAATGTAGCCGGGTAGGTTATTTTTACTTTTTTGATAGCTATTTTACCATCGGCTATGGTAGGGTTAAGCCAGGCAATACTGCTGATGCCCGCGGTAAGTATTGCAACTGCCACTAAAAGGTGGCGTATGTTGCCTATTGGTTTTTGGGTTTTCATGATCCGTTCAATTCTGTTTAATAAATGATATTTTTTCCCGGTAGCGGCAAGCGCCATTTGAAGGTTTACCTGCCTTTTTTGCTCCAGTTTTAATAGTGCATGCGCATACACTAAGGGCTGGGCAGTTGTTTGTACTACCAGGTCATCGCACCGGTTTTCGCGTTCCTGGTTTATTATCCTATTAATTAATTGGGCAAAGGGATTGAAGAAAAGCAATATGCTCATAAACTGCTGCAACAGGTTAAGCAGATAATCGTTACGTTTGATGTGCGATAGCTCGTGCAGTAAAATAGCTTTTATCTCGTCGGCAGATAAATAAGTAGTTAATGAAATGGGCAGCAATATTATCGGGCTAAAAAAGCCAATCATGCATGGCCCATCAACAAAACGGCTGATATTTACGCTTACATACTTTTTAATGTTCATTTGGCTGCAAAGCGTATCCACATAATCCTGCATCGTGTCGGATGGCATCATGGTACGTTTAATGTGGCTTATTTTTTGCCAGTTTAAGCCCATCTTTAAAAGGTTGAATGTTAACCCGATAAAGTAAATGGCCGATATATAAGGCAGATAACCTTCAATGGCATAATAGTAATAGTTATGTTGTGCTGTATAAGGGATATTAACAAGGGGTAGCTTAAGCGCAGGTAACAGGGCAGGAGCGTTTGCTGCCGCTAAGTTTATCCAAACGTGCGCCTGTAACTGGCTTACAAATGTGTAAATAAACCACAAGCTTATGGTAAGCATACCAACCATGGCTACATTATGCCTTTTTATGGTTGATAACGATGGCGCGCAGGTAAATAACAGGCGCAATGCAAACCAAACCAATAAACCCTGCCATAAGGAGTGGATAATAGTGATACCCAACACCTGGCTTATATTATAGAACACACTTTCCATAACGTTTTATTTTTTATGCTGATCAAACTGGTTCAAAAAGTTTTTAATGGCATCTATCTCATCCTTTGATGCCCGGTGCTGGCCAAGGGCCTGGATCACCAGATCGGAGGTGGAGCCTTTAAATACAGTAGACAATATTTTATCCAAAGCGTTGCTTTGTGCCTGCTCCTGTGTAAATAAAGCTTTGTACAAATGCGTTTTTGAGGTAGTGTCGCGCTCAACCATACCTTTGTCATGCATAATTTGCATTAGTTTAAGCGTGGTAGTATAGCCGGCATCTTTGGTTTTGGCCAATTCTTCATGCACGTCACGTACGGTACATTGCCCCATCCTCCAAATCACCTGCAAAATTTCGAGCTCGCTTTCTGTTGCTTTTATATTCATTTTATTTTAATACGAATTTCTTCGTACAAATATCTACGATAGATTTCGTATATGCAAGAGTTTTGTAAAAAAAAGTATCAAGTAGTAAGTGTCAAGTATCAAGACCTCTTTTCTGAATCAGAATTTACAGAATTTTGTAATTATCAGAATACCGCTTTATCAATTCTGTTCATTCTTGAATTCTGAAAATTCTGATTCAGAAAAATGTGTTAGGGATTGGCGTGGATACCGGCCAAAGAGCGCAATGCCTGCAGGCGTATGAACAAAAAGCCCGGGCCGCAGGCAACACCATTATTTAGATTTGAGATGTTAGATATGAGATTTGAGACAAAAAGGAACGTAGGAATAATTGGTAGTCAAACTTTTCGTCTTAACTCTTGATTCTTGGCTCTTGACTCTTTTCTTACTTCAGCGCCTGGTACTTATTCCCATTAGCCGGATCGGCTTGTAAAAATAAGTTCATTGCTTGTACGCGCTCCTGCGGATCGGCTTTGCTGTATAGTGATACCAGTTCGTCGCTTTTGGCGGTATAAAATATAAGCGGGAACATGGAGCCTACGCGCTGCCTGTCAACCTGTTGCAGGGCGGGTAAAAAGGAGGAGATGGCTTTGCGTCCTTTACTCACATTATCGGCCATCTGATCGAGCCCGTTACGATGATAATCGTACATAAAGCCGCGTAGCTGGGTATAAAGTTTATTATTCAAATTTTCGGACAACCAATAACGGTTTATATTGCCGTCAAAAGCTTTCCAGCCTTTGTATGATCCGGCCTGGGCGTTGTTTACCACCGTTTGCGCGGCTGCAAAATAGGGGCTGCCCCCAAAGCGCGAAAAGGTATCGTAATCCATCCCTACAATGATATAGGCGTAAAAGGCCATTACCGAGCTTAGGTTGCTTTGAAAGTTTTGATCGCTGTAATCAATTGTCTGACCTTCGTTGTAGGTAAAATCAACGTCGCGGTCGTTAATATTAATCAGTGTTGAACTGTATGATGACCCAAAAACCGGCCTTGATGATTGCACCTGCAGTTCGCCGCTAAAATTACTGCCGCCATCCCAATTGGTAATGTTTAGTACAAAATTACAATCAATGCGCTCCTGCGGCAGTATAGGATCGGCGCTCCATTTACGGCCATTGAAAAAATCTTTCATGGCGGTTTCCAGTGTCTGGAAGACGCGCTTATTGCTCACCTGTATCTTTGGAGAAACAACCGATACACGTGCATTCAGGTCCTGCGCCGCGCACCCAAAGCCCCAAAAAATAAGGACGGTGTAAATGAATAGTTGTTTCATCCGGTTATAAGTTGTGCAACTTTAAGGCAAATATCATGCGCCACAGCCTCCTTACTTTTTAGCGCGAAGGTTGTTTTTTGCAGGTTACGGTCAATAATGGTAATTTTATTGGTGTCCCGCTTAAAACCGGCGCCGGCATCATTCAACGAATTTAATACAATAAAATCCAAATTCTTGCTCTGCAGCTTGGTAATTGCATTCATTTCTTCATCGTTGGTTTCCAGTGCAAAGCCAACCAGTATTTGTCCATCGGCTTTTTGCTGGCCAAGGGTTTTTAAAATATCGGTGGTGGTTTTTAGGTCGATAGTAAGCGCGGCATCTTTTTTCTTGATCTTTTGCGATGCCACGTTAGCCGGGGTATAATCGGCAACGGCCGCGCTCATGATGCAAGCCTTGGCATTTTTATAAAGCGGTAAGCAGGCTGCCAGCATTTCGGCTGCTGATGTTACATCTATCCGTTTAACGGACGTTTGTTTGCTTACCTCGGCACTTGGTCCGCTTACCAGGGTAACATCGGCACCCATGCCGGCCAGTTCATCGGCAATAGCAAAACCCATTTTGCCCGATGAATGGTTGCCTATAAAACGTACCGGATCAATGGTCTCATAAGTAGGGCCGGCGGTAACAATAATTTTATGCCCTGCTAAAAGGAGTTTTTTTTTAATTGCCGAAGATAAAAAGTCTATAATTTCTTCAGGCTCTGCCAATCGCCCTTCGCCGTAAAGCCCGCTGGCCAGTTCACCGCTGCCGGGGGCTATCATGATATTGCCAAATGACTGCAGCCTGGCAACATTTTGGCGGGTTGCCGGGTGCAACCACATATCCAGATCCATAGCAGGAGCAAAATATACGGGGCATTTGGCTGATAGATAAACGGCTGTAAGTAAATTATCGCAAAACCCATTGGCCATTTTTGCCAGCGTATTTGCGGTGGCAGGGGCGATAATAAGCATATCGGCCCAAAGGCCAAGCTCCACATGGTTATTCCACTCGCCGGTTTCGGTTTTGTAATAATCAACCAATACGGGCATTTTAGATAGGGTAGAAAGTGTAAGTGGTGTTATAAAATTAACAGCAGCAGGTGTCATCACTACCCGCACACTGGCCCCGGCTTTAACTAATAACCTAACCAGCAAAGCCGATTTATAAGCAGCAATGCTACCGCAAATCCCTAATACGATGTTTTTACCTTCAAGCACTTTTTAAAGTCAAAATTCAAAAGTCAAAATTCAAAAAGAAAATTGGCTTAATTGCGTGTTTGTAATAGAAATCAAAATTCAAAAGTCAAAGTTCAAAAAGAAAATTGGCTTAATTGCATGTTTGTAATAAAAAACAAAAGTCAAAACCCAAAGTAACCATACAGATCACTTTTGAATTTTGACTTTTGAATTTTGCCTTAACGAAGCTTATGCTTCTTTAGCCGGGTTACGGTAGTAAATCTTGTCGTCTAAAAACTCCTGAACGGCAACTAATGATGGTTTTGGCAGTTTTTCGTAATATTTAGAGATCTCAATTTGCTCGCGGTTTTCAAAAACTTCTTCCAGGTTATCGTTCGACGATGCAAACTCCGAAAGTTTTTGGTGTAACTCTTCTTTAATATTGTTTGATATCTGGTTCGCCCTTTTAGACATGATCACAAGCGACTCATATATGTTATCGGTTTTAACGTCCAGCTCGCGTAAATCGCGGGTTACAGTACTGCTTGCTACTGCTGGTTTGTTGGTGTTGTTAGCTGTCATATCTTAATTTTTTTAATATGGTATTTTCTGATCCTGATTCTTTTCTGATGGTGGTTGTGTTTTGACGGTATCTTTTTTTGCCAGTTTTTCTGCCAGCTTGCCATCTGCCAATGCTTCGGCCATTACGCGTTTGGCATCTACTATACCTACCTGGCTATCTTTTTTCAGCCCGGCAACCTCGCGGTTATATTTGCTCTTAGGAAACTTGTCGGTAAACTGATCGGCATAAGTGATAGCCTGCTCAAAACGTTCTTCCTGTTTAGTTTCAAAACTACGGCTGGCGTATTGATATTGTGCCTTTATAATCAGGAACTCAACCTCTTCGCCGTATTTGGTATCCGGATAATCACGCAGCACATTATTAAACGCAATAACTGCCGATTGATAATCGCCGATGGTTAAATATAATTTGGCGTTTTCATAAGCCTTTTGTTCCAGCTTATCGCGCAGGTTTTGTATCAGCTTGCTTGCCTCTGTTACACGGTCGCTTTTAGGGTAAAGGTTAATAAACAACTGTAACGTTTCAATAGCCTTTAAAGTGTTTTCCTGGTCAAGCGAGTAAGTAGGCGAATCCAGGTAGTAGCAATAAGCCGAAAAGAAGCGGCATTCCTCGGCCCTTGGGCTTGATGGGTAAGTATCGGCAAATGTTTTAAAATGAAACCTTGCAGATGTATAATCCTTTAGCTTATAGTTGGTGAACGCGTAGTAGTAAAACAGGTCTTCGGCAGCACTGCGGCCACGGTAACGTTCAACCAGTACATCAAATAAACCAAGCGCTTTTTCGTACTCCTGTTTATTATAGTATTTAATAGCCTCCTGGTATTTTTTGGCGTAATCGTTACTTGCTTTTAACTTTTCGTATTTGCTTTTACAACTTCCCAATGTAATAATCAACAGGGCTAAAACACAGGCGAATAACGTTAGTTGTTTTTTAAACATTTTGCAAAGATAGGTGATTAATGTAAATCAGTCAATTATTTATTTAGCTGCTAATATATAACGTGTTCGGCGTCCATTTATATACAAGGCGTGCTTTTAACATCTTTTAACTTATGGTGGTTTTATGACCTGAAACTCCTGCCGGTCTCCAAAGCAAAGCCTCTTTTTTGCACGCAATTTTTAAAGGCGATTACGCTGTATCCATAATAGCACGGTTTTAAATCGGCTTTGTAAAACACACCGCCTTTTTGGTTGTTGCAAGTAACATGAAAGTGTTACTTGCGGGTGTTAATGGTTACATAGGTACAAGACTGATCCCTGTTTTGCTGGAAAAAGGCCATCACGTAATTTGCCTGGTACGTGATAAGCGGCATTTTCATCAGCATAGTGATTTTGGCAAACAGGTTACATTGACTACCGCCGACCTATTCAAAGAATCGGGCATCGAACCTTTTCCTGAAGATATTGATGCCGCTTACTACCTGGTGCATTCTACATTGCAGGCGCCGGATTTTGCCGCGTTGGAGGCTTTATCGGCCTATAATTTTACCCGCGCGCTTGATAAAACCAACTGCAGGCAAATTATATATTTAAGCGGAGCCTCCAATGATAATAAGCTTTCAAAACAACCGGAACCCCGCAGGCACGTAGAGGATGTGCTGAAAGAAGGTAAAGCCGCGCTTACTGTGTTAAGGGCAGCCATTATTATTGGTTTGGGCAGCGCACCGTTCGAAATCATTCGCGACCTTACCGAGAAATTACCCGTTATACCGGCTCCCCGCTGGGTAAATGCCCGATGCCGGCCCATAGCTATCTACGATGTATTGGGTTACCTGGAAAGCGTGATGATGAATGAAAAAACTTTTAACAAAACCTTTGATATTGGCGGCCCGGATATTTTATCATTTAAAGATATGATGCTGGTATATGCCAAAGTGCGTAAACTTAAGCGGCGTATATTTGTCGTTCCTTTTCTGTCGCCCAAAATATCATCATACTGGTTGTATTTTGTTACATCTACAAGTTTCGCACTGGCCCAAAGCCTGGTGAACAGTATGGAAAACGAAACCATAATGCGCGATCATAACATTGATGATATTGTGCCGCGTAAATGCCTTACTTATGAAGGGTTCATTAGTTCTTGTACGTTCATTGGTTCACGGGTTCATTAGTTCATTGGTCTTTTCTGGCGGTTGATGGGGGCATTTGTTTTGGCTGGTGGCGGTAAACCCAAATTAGGCTATATTGCTAAAAAATATCTGAGTAATGGACTACACAAGGACTAACGGACTCTTCACCAATGAACTAATGAACCCGTGAACCAATGAACGTACAAGAACCAATGAACAACATATTAATAACGGGCGGATCCGGGGGCTTAGGTAAAAGACTGAGCAAACACTTGATGGGCAAGGGTTACCAGGTAAGTGTGCTGAGCCGGGCACCGGGGAAAGACAAGGGTATTAAAACCTTTTTATGGGATGTAAACGCGGGCGTTATTGATGAGCATTGTATTGATGGGGTTGATACTATTATTCACCTTGCCGGCGCCGGTATTGCCGATAAACACTGGACGGATGAACGCAAAAAAGAGATAGTAGAAAGCCGCACCAAATCAATAGCGTTAATTTATAACCTGTTAAAAAAACGCGCCAATAAAGTTGAATCTATAATATCCGCATCGGGCATTGGTTACTATAGCGACCGGGGCGATGAACTTTTAACGGAAACCAGCGCTCCTACGAGTGATTTTATATCACAATGCTGTGTTGATTGGGAGGCCGCTGTTGACGAAGGCGAAAAGTTGGGGTTGCGGATATTAAAATTTCGTACAGGTGTGGTTTTGGATAAAGATGCCGGGGCATTGCCAGCGCTGGCAATGCCTGTAAAACTATTTATAGGATCGCCCATAGGTAGCGGTAACCAATGGATCCCCTGGATTCATTGGCAGGACGTGATTGATATGTATCTTTTCGGCATTGAAAATAAACAACTGAAAGGCGTGTACAATATGGTGGCCCCCAACCCGGTTACTAATACGCAAATGGTAAAAGCGGTAGCCCGCCAGCTGCATAAACCACTATGGGCACCCCGGGTACCGACTTTCTTATTAAAAATATTATTGGGCGAAATGAGTACACTGGTTTTGGGAAGCACCAAAGTGTCGGCACAAAAAATGGAAGATGCTGGTTTCCGCTTTAAATATGTTGAAGTGGCCGATGCTTTAAAAGATATTTATGGGTAATAAAACCGCTGTTACTATATTCTGGTTTCGCCGCGATTTGCGTTTGAATGATAATGCCGGTTTATACCGGGCGTTAAACAGCGGCAACCCGGTTTTGCCCCTGTTTATTTTTGATAAAGAGATACTGGATAAACTGGAAGATAAAGATGATGCAAGGGTAACGTTTATACACCATGCCGTTGAAAATTTGCAGCGGGAATTGCATTGCCATGGCAGCAGCTTGCTGGTTATTTATGATAAAGCCGGGTATGCCTGGGATAATATCATCAAGGAATATCATATTGCTGCCGTTTATACCAATTATGATTACGAGCCCTACGCCACCAAAAGGGATAATGATCTACAGGAAAAATTAAAACAATACGATATCGCCTTCCATACTTTTAAAGACCAGGTGATCTTCGAAAAAGACGAGGTAACCAAGGATGATGGTAAGCCTTATACTGTTTACACGCCTTATCAGCGTAAATGGTATGCAACGCTTAAGCCGTTTTATTTAAAAAGCTACCCTAACGAAAGATACCTCGACAATCTGGTAAAAGTCCATCACCTGCCGCTACCGTCATTAAAGGAAATGGGCTTCGAGAAAAGTGAAGCGCATTTTCCTGATCAGAAATATGAAGACGTGATTGGCGATTATGCCCAAAAGCGCGATTTTCCGGAAATTAAAGGTACATCGCGTATTGGCTTACACCTCCGTTTTGGCACGGTAAGTATCCGTGAGCTGGCTAAAACCGCAAATGGCTACGCTGATAAAACCTGGTTGAACGAGCTGATATGGCGCGAATTTTATATGATGATATTATATCATTTTCCGCATACCGCAGATCATGCCTTCAGACCCGAATATGACAGGATAAAATGGATTAATGATGAAGGGCAGTTTAAGGCGTGGTGCGAAGGACAAACCGGTTTTCCTGTTATTGACGCGGGCATGCGCGAGTTAAATGCCACCGGCTTTATGCACAACCGGGTGCGCATGATAGCGGCCAGCTTTTTAACCAAGGATTTGCTGATTGACTGGCGCTGGGGCGAGCGTTATTTTGCCCGTAAATTGTTGGACTATGAAATGGCCAGCAATGTTGGCGGCTGGCAATGGGCGGCGGGGTGCGGTACGGATGCAGCACCATATTTCAGAATTTTTAACCCGGATGCACAAACCAAAAAGTTCGACCCTGATTTAGTATACATAAAAAAATGGGTTCCGGAATATGCTGATTTCAGCAAATATCCAAAACCCATTATCGATCATGCTTTCGCTCGCGACCGTTGTTTAAAAGCTTTTAAAGCCGCGTTGGCTAAATAGTTATATTTAGTTTGTAATAGTAACAATAGTAAAATCAAAGCGCAGGCTGGTGTTTCCGGCAATACCAGTGGTGCCCGCCCTGCCGTAACCATACCTTGAAGGTAGTAATAATGTTACTGCTGCACCTGTTGTAAGGCCTTGAAGTCCCTGTGCTACGCCAGTTACTACACCATCAATAGATAGAGAAGCGCCCGTAGTATTGGCATCAAATTCGGTACCGGTTAAAAATTTACCGCTATAAGTTGCAGTAAAAGTAGAGTATTGGTCTATCGGATCTGTGCCCGTGCCCGGGATGGTTACCTTGTAGTAAAAACCACCGGAAGATTTGGTAAAGCCTGTTAAGCTGTTGGTAGCTATGTAGTTTTTGATGACCTGATCGTCATATAAATTTTGATCGGACACAACATTAACATAGTAGTCAAGACATTGGTTGCCAGCTATACGGGTATTGGTGTTACTTGAGCTGCCTGATCCATACCCGTTAACACCATACGCCAGGCGTGATGGTATCAGTATACGCGCCCTTGTACCTTTATATTTGACAATATTGTGTATAGCTAATTGTAAACCTTTGGGATAGCCGCTTTGATTGATATGCCCGGCAAAACCATCAAAGTGGTTATTGGTAAGCGAATCTACTGAGTTGTACTTGCCATCAAACGATTTTAGGGTAAATACAAACTTCACAGTATCGGAGTAGGCAATGGGATTAGTAGTTGCGCCCTGCGACAGGATCTGGTAATAAATGCCGCTGGTATCGCCATCAGAAGTATCGCGTACCATGCCGGTGAGTCCATTGGCTTTAATATAGTTTTGGATATTGGTATTATCGTATTGGGCAATATTAGGATCGTCGGAAGTTTTTCGGCAGGATAATAAGCCCGCGGTAATCAGGAACAGAAGCGCAAAAGTAATTTTTCTCATTTATATTTTTTGTTACCGGCAACGGCCGTTATAGCGGCTTTTACCTTCATTAGTATCTTTTAATTAGTTATATTATATAGTTGTATATTAAAATCGAGCACCGAATTTGCCGGCAAATGTATTGAATCCTGAGCATATGGCCCGTAGGCATAGCGCGATGGTACCAACAAGCGTACTTTGCCCCCCTTTTTTATTTGCGGCACACCTAACTGCCATCCCTTTATCACGCTCCCTAATGTGTACGAAGGATGAAAATTACTGGTTTGCGCAAATACATAGCCTGTAGTTAATATTCGCCCTGTAAACCCCACCGTTATAGTTGTTGAGCTGGTAAACAAATCATTACCCGAACCCTCTTCACCTTTTTTAACAATGTACCATACTCCTGTAGTATCAATTCGCTTGGCACTGTCGCCAGGATGTGCCGCCACATAATCGCTGATGATTTTATCGTCAATTCCTTTTTGGATATTATATTGAACCTGGGAGTCGGCAGATTTTTTACACGCGCCCAAGCCAGCCATCAAAACCAATAACAAAACCACTAACCTGTTCATTTTTTCAAAAGGCAAATTTATTCTTTTATAATAGAAAAACGGCAGCTTAACATTTTTTAACACAATCAATAAAAAAAACACCAAGCTGGTATACAAAAACATCTGCATCAGCAAAAAACGTATTCCTGTCAAAAAAATTATCCGTGCTTTTTTAGTTCATTGGTTCACTTGTTCATTAGTCTTTTCTGGCGGGTGTACTGTAACCAGGTTGCCGAAAGACTTGCGAAGTTTTTAAAACTTCGCAAGTCTGGTGCGGTGGACTGCTTTTACCCGCTATGCCCGCGTTCCAATGAACCAATGAACCAATGAACCAATGAACCAATGAACCAATGAACCAATTAAGGCTTATAATTAATGGTGAGTTTGTTGATTTTTTTGAGCATTTCGGTGAGGTATTCTTTGTCAGCTTCGCTGATGTGCTCGTTGAGATAGTTGTTAAATTGCTTTACCACAGCGCGGGCCTGGTGGCGTTTTTCTTTACCAAGGTCTGTCAGGTAAATTTTTACCGAACGTTTGTCGCCCTGGTTTGATTCCCTGTAAATAAGTCCGGTTTTTTCCAGCTGGCTAAGCATTCTTGATAAGCTGGTTGATTTTAGGCCCAACAAGGCCGCCGCCTGCGATACGGTAGTGCCTTCTTTTTCGTCGATATTGATTAACAGGTAACCAATTGATTGTGTAATGCCAAACTCGGTAACCAACTGGTTATACCTGTTGGCCACAGTTTGCCACACAATTTTCAAAAAATAATCAATGGTTTCCTGGTGTTTAACGCTTTTATGCATTTTTATAAGTTGTACGTAATAGGTTGTACGTGACACGTTTTAAGTTGTACGTTTTCTCATACTGCCGGTTTATAAATTTCTGGCAACAAATATAGGGTTGCTCCATGTAAACAATAGTACGAAGGTACATCTTATTTTCTTCCGCCTTGGTTAACGTAAAACGTTGTACGCAATATGTTTTTTTACTACTGGTTTATAAGTTTCCGCCCCGGCAAAAATTAGCGAACATAACGTACAACTTAAAACGTATCACGTACAACCTAATACCCTACCATCGTATCATCTCCCCTTGGATCAGCGCCGCCTTCGTAGTGGCCCGATTGGGTTTTCAGGATGGCATCTACGCGACCGATTGCGCCTCGGGTGGTTATTTTATAGCCTTTACTTTGCAGTTTTAAAACTGTAGCATCATCAACTCCATTCTTTTCGATAGTAACCTCGTCTGGCAGCCATTGCGAGTGGAAGCGTTTGGAGCTTACTGCCTGCTGCATGTTTTGATCAAACTCTATCACATTCAATATTGTCTGAAAAACAGAGGTTATAATGGTCGATCCGCCCGGGGTGCCCACTACCATGAACAGCTTGCCGTCTTTTTCGATGATGGTTGGCGTCATGGATGATAGCATGCGTTTGCCCGGCTGAATGCTGTTGGCTTTACCGCCAACCAGGCCGTACATGTTGGGCACGCCGGGTTTTGAGCTGAAATCGTCCATCTCGTTATTTAATAAAAAACCGGCGCCATTTACAAAAATTTTAGATCCAAAACTGTCATTTAGCGTAGTGGTAATAGACACGGCGTTGCCATCCTTGTCTACTATGGAGTAATGGGTGGTCTGGTCGCTTTCGTATCCAACAAAAATACCGGGTTGTATGCTGGCGCTTGGTGTTGCCGCATCCCAGCTAAAATTGCTCATTCGCGATGTAATGTAAGCTGGTTTAAGTAGGCTATCAACGGGTACTTTATAAAAATCCGGGTCGCCAAGATATTTGGAGCGGTCGGCATATACACGGCGTTCGGCCTCAACAATTAACCTGATGGTCGAGTCCTGGTTATAGCCCCATCTTTTTAACGGATATTTTTCTACAGATTGTAATAATTGCAATAAGGCAATTCCTCCGCTTGAAGGGGGCGGCATAGTAATTATTTTATAGCCTTTGTAATTGCCGGCTATGGCTTTGCGCCAAACCGAATGATAACTTTTAAGATCTTTTTTGGTCATCAGCCCATTGCCGTTTTTCATTTCGGCAACAATCTGGTCGGCTACCACGCCCTTGTAAAAGCCTTTGCGGCCTTTATCGCGGATAAACTCGAACGTTTTGGCAAGGTCTTCCTGCACCAGCACGTCGCCTTCATTCCAGCCCCCTTGTTTTAAAAGATAGTTTTTGCCGGGGTTCAGCTTTACAAATTGTGCCTGCGCGTGGTTTAGGTCGCTGGCCAGGTGTTTGGTTATTTTAAAACCGTTGCGGGCCAGGTTAATGGCCGGCTGTACCAGGTCGGCCCATTTAAGTTTGCCGTATTTACGATGCGCAGTTACCATGCCATCAACCGATCCGGGGACCCCCGAGGCCTGGTGGGTATACAGGCTCATATTGGGTATTACATTGCCGGCCGAATCCAGGTACATATTTGCGCTGGCGGCTCCCGGCCCTTTTTCCCTGAAATCAAGCGTTTTGGTTTTGCCCTTGCCCGACCGGAAAACCATAAAGCCGCCGCCGCCAATATTACCTGCCTGCGGATGCGTTACGGCTAACGCGAATTGTACTGCAACGGCAGCGTCAACAGCGTTGCCGCCTTTCTTTAAAATATCAATCCCAACCTGCGAAGCATCGGGGTAGGCGCAAACTACCATCCCATTGCTGTATTGACCATTGTTGTTTGCACCCGATTGTTGCTGTGCGTATCCGGCAGGTATAAAGAAAAATGCCGTCAAAAAAAGAGTTAAGCGTTTGTTGTTTTTTATTTTAAAGGAATGCAACGTCATTATAACCAAAATTTATTTTCACTAAAATAGCCTATTTGAAGGCATAAACATATTGAAAGCTCAATATTTCGGATTGAAAATCAGTTGAATGAGCGCAATTCAGGGACGATTTCGACCTGAAATAGCATAAAAAACACATTTGAGCGTTTATCTACCTGAACATTTGGGGCAAAAAATGGTTAAACCTATGTTAAATCCCAATGTTATTGTATTACCTGTTTAATTCATTTACTAAAACTTCTACATGAAAAAATTCATTTACATTCTATCGTTATCGGTTTCGTTTTTATTGATAAACCAGCGTTCGCAGGCGCAGGATTACAAAGCTGCAGCCGGCTTAAAGTTTGGCGCTTATGAGATAGGCCCTTCGGGAAAATACTTTTTAAACCAGACGACCGCTATTGAAGGCATCCTGGGCATTCGCGATCATGGCATCGTGATTACCGGTTTGTACGAGATTCATACCCGTGCTTTTAATGTTGATAAACTCAACTTTTTTTATGGCTTTGGCGGTCACTTAGGCTCCACAGGCAGTGGCTATTACAAACGTTTTGGCAGCGATGACCAGTATTATAAAGATAGGCACCTTTTATTTGGCGCTGACGGCGTAGCAGGTTTGGAATGGGTAATACCCAACAGCCCCATTGCTGTAAGCCTTGATCTGAACCCTCGTCTAGAAATCGCCACCGGGCCGTTTTTTGATATCGCGCCGGGTGTAGGGGTGAAGTATACTTTTCAGTAAGCCCCCTCTAAATCTCCCCCGGTAGGGGAGACTTTAAC
>Ga0075366_10000299_pt1 | contig 22373 bp, 28 predicted proteins | sample EndMethybrTD3031_FD_72351 | JGI IMG/M metagenome (GOLD analysis project Ga0075366, IMG submission 72351) | Populus endosphere microbial communities from Tennessee, USA - Endosphere MetaG P. TD hybrid TD303-1 | ecosystem: Host-associated > Plants > Roots > Endosphere | place: USA: Tennessee...
CCATCTACACCAGGGAGTAGGGGAGAGTCCTTTTAGGGTTATTGCCGACGAAAACCTACACCTTTTATTACAAAAAACAGGCCCTTTAATAACCAGTAGTGCTAATCAACCTGGCGAGCCACCTGCTCAAAATGTTATAGAAGCACAGGCTTATTTTGGTGATCAGATAGATTTTTATGTTGATGGTGGAGATATTGGTGATCGTAAACCATCCACAATTGCCCGTTTAACAGATAACGGACTTGAAGTGCTGCGCCAAGGTGCGGCTCATATTAGTCCAGAGGAGCACACTAAATGACTTTTGACGAATACCAGGCTAAGGCCAAAACAACAGCTTTGCATTATGATGATCCAACACTCGATAAAACGATTATGGCGCTTGGTGTTGCGGGTGAGGCTGGCGAAGTTGCTGATAAGTGGAAAAAGATTGTTGGCTATCATGATGGAGTTGTAACACCCGAAGATATAGCCGAACTAAATAAAGAGATCGGGGATGTGCTATGGTACTTAGCGCTGTTATCAGACCGCCTTGGTTTGTCTTTTGAAGAAGTAGCACAGACCAATCTTGCTAAGCTTGCACGCCGTCACGAATTAGGAATTATTAAAGGGAAAGGCGACAATAGGTAACTATGGAATTTAATCGATCATTCGATAATGATCCTGCTACTGGGGGAACTAATCCTCGTCCCCGTCGCCACGAATTTTCAAGATTAACTGGATCACTCACTGTCGGAGAAGCTAGTCACGCTGCCGAGCAGCGACCAACAAGCCCAGTTGTACGTGCACCAGAAAGCGTTATTGCTGCTGCACTAGGCGGGAAGCCCGAAGAAGCACCTGGAACTCAAGAGCGTCATAGCGAGTGGCATACATACAAGGTTGACGAAAAAGGCCAAGTGGTCGACCAACGCGCCTCTATGGGACAAGCTTTCTTGCGTGAATTACAGCCAGAACAAATGATGACTGGCGCCGCGCAGCAAGATGATGACGATACTGCTGCCACGCAGCCCACTATACCAGTGTCTTCCAGGACATTTACGCCGCAGGCACAACCTTTAATGGCATCTCCAGGAACCGGAGCGTCAGCCACTCCTGGTCGGCAAAGCGCCTCGATACTACCGGGAACATCGTCTGTCACCCCAAACTCTGTAGTAGCCGGGCCTGATGTTCAAGTATCAACAGCGCCACAGCCTGGACAGATCCCTGTCTTTGGCGCCACCGTGCCGGTGGTGCCAAGCACTCCGCCTATGCAGTCACGACGCTTTTCGCCTTCTGCGACCAGCGACGAGCCACTACTAGCCCCCGGAACCTCTACGCACGTTGATGATCAACACTTATTGCCTGCGCCCAAAAATAAACTGGTACAGTTTTTTACGAGTGCATGGTTTTGGTTGTTTTTTGGCTTGTTCCTAATTTTCTATTTTACCGTTTTGCACTAAGGCATCAAAGTTAGATCTGTAAATATTGCCGTGAAGTTTGCGGTTTGTTTTGCTATATGAAGATACACAGTAATGCAAGGTCAGCATACGTCCACGATGATTAAGCTACTTTGTGACAAAATTACTGTGAAGCCATTCATCGAGACTGCCGCCGCCACCGCCTGCCATGCAGACTACCATTGCGCCTTGATCAAGATGCTTTTGGATGGCTTTTTTAAGCTGTTCGTCGAGCTCTGCGGGTTCGGCGATACCTGGATCACTCAAATGAGTGATCAATTCGGCGGGAGTTAAAATGGCTTGACCTGGATCTTCACGGGCCAGGTAACTTGGTAACCAATAAACATGGCTGGAGCCAGAAAAACAGTCAGTGTACTGAGCGTACATATAATGCTGGCGTCGATTGGTCAGAGGCTCATATACAACAACTAAGCGTTGATTATTACGTTCGGCCTGCTCAAGTGCGGCACTCATAGCACCACGAATTTTTTCGGGGGTGTGAGCATAGTCACTGTATAGGTTAGGAACAATTTGCTCCATGCGCCGCTGAAGACCAGGAAAGGTATCCATTGCTTGCTTAAGACGCTCGAGCGATGCGTTAGAGAGGCGTTGTACGGTCTGGATGGCCAACCAGGCATCTAAACGGTTATAGCGCCCCATAATGGCGATTTCATCAATGATTGGGGCGTCACTTGATTCAATATGCAAGTGATCTTGTCCAACGCTTTCGCCATTATCAAGTCCTAGATAGGTGGCATCTTCTTGCCACAATACGGTGTGCTTGCTTTGCGATATAAATTCTACAAAGGCTTGCTGGTAATCTTCGCGGGTGGGAAAAATTTCGTGATGATCCCAGCTCACACCAGTAATTAAGCTAATGTGCGGCTCAAAAGCTAAAAAGTTACGGTCAAACTCATCACACTCATATACAAAATATTTGGATTCGGGATTATATGTGCCCATATCACCAAAGCTAATCTTGGCCCCTACGGAGTAACTAGTTGGTAGCCCAATTTGCTTACAGAGCCAAATTACCATTGCTGTCGTGGTGGTTTTGCCGTGAGTTCCTGCCACGGCAACCAGCTTAAGATTTTTGACGGTAATAATTTCGTTAAGTAGTTCGTCGCGTTTACTCATGTGGATGTTGTTATCGCGACAAAATACTAGTTCCGGAGCGTTAGGGTTCTCGATAAGTACAGCAGAAGAATACACATACCAGTCAATTGGTTGTTTACTGTGTATATTGGCAATATTTTCGCCCGTTTGCCCGATACTAATATCGGTAATGCCATGATTCTTGAGATACGTAATGTATTGAGAATCTTGTTTGTCAGATCCCGAAACAGTAAAGCCCGCTTGTTTGGCAATAAGTGCAAGGGGACCAATGGCGGTGCCGCCAATACCAGAGAAAAAGATGTGCATAGCTCCAGTGTACCATGACCCCATATGTGCTACACTGTAAAAAGCTTGTGGTAACGATGTATGAATAAACACTTTTGGCACCATATCTGGGTAAAACGTATTCGCCCAGTTAAAATCTGGTACATTGTAACGCTCTTTTTGCTCTGCAGCGTTATTTGCGTATTTGCGCTGCGCCAAAATAATCAACACATGGGTAAACTGCGTGATGCAGTATATATCGCCGACGAAAATAATGGCGACGTTGTAGGTGCTTTGCAATCTTTGCAAGCCTACGTAGGTGCGCATATGAATACCAGCCTTACGGCTGGTAGCTCAGTATATCCGCCAATCCAGCTCAAATTTACGTACGAGCGTTTACAAAACGATGCTAATAGCAAATATAACGACGCAAATGGTGCGGTATATACCGAAGCACAAAAATATTGTGAGCAGCAGAACTCCAGTGATTTTTCAGGTCGTAACCGCGTGCCATGTATCGAAAAATATGTTTCCGATCATGGCGTAGAGCCTGCACCAGTTATCCCCGATAGTATGTATAAGTTCAATTTTGCCTCACCAGCCTGGTCGGCAGACTTAGCTGGCTGGTCGTTAGTACTGAGTATGCTTTTATTCGTCGCTGTGCTGGTACGTGTGTTTTTGGGTTGGTTTTTGCCTAAAGTCACAAAGTAGTATCAAATAGCCCAAATGTTTTAGCAGCTTTTATAGATGCATGTAGCTGGCCCTGCAAATTGCCGACTGGTTTTTCTTTTGTAGGCTGGTGGACAGGGCACTTGAACGTAGGACCCCAAAACTCTGGTGGGTATACGGCGGTTTCCTCCCAGGGCGCTTGTCCAAAAACACGTTTATGTATCTTTTCGGCTTGCGCCACGCGGATCTCGAAGGCCTTATCTGTTTCATTTTCTAAGGGCTTGGTCGGTAATCTTTGGTAGATGTGTCTGCCATTAGGCAGTTGAACGATATCACCCATTAAGCTCGAAAGGCTCAACTGGAAACCAATTACGTTTTGTGAAGCACGCTTAAGACCCAGATAGGCTAGATCATGCGCAGCTGCAGCTTTGCCTTCAATAGAGTAATCGCCTGTTAACGGGTTGCTATTTATGAGCTCGCAAAGTTCTGGCGTGGCTTCGGAAAGTCCAGCGCCGTTCATTGTTTGACTCAAATCATAGGTAAGGCGAGGAACTTGCATATTAGTAAAAGCAAAGTGTTCGGCTACGTATTTGCCCAACCCGCCATATCGTCTCATCGCTCTCAAGAACCAAGCGCGATTGGGTACGGCTACATGCTTTACGCCTGCAGTAAAGTAAGTGTCTTGTACTGCACCTTGAAAGTCCTCACTCGGCAGATTGTCTGAGCCACTATCATAAACTCCTAGGTCGAAAGTATGTTCGGCTTCACGACCACTACCATTGACGAGTTGTTGGTGCTGAGTGTCTACGCAGAATTTAATAAAGCTGTATCGTTCTAGTTTTGCTAAATCTATAGCCGCCCGGTAATCTTCTTCTGGAATATCAGACTTTTTACACTCAGGATCATTGATATAAGTGAGCGTATGGCGGCTGACTGAAATACCGAGTATCTCTATCAGTCGATCTTGAACAGCGAGCGTGTTACGTCGTAGCTCAAGACCAAGCTCTGGCATGCTGGCAGCGGCTATATGCATCGCTTCGTTGCGGTCAGGTTGTGATACCTCTAAGATATTTGGCATTCACACACGGTACAATAGCCTAAGTTGTTTGTCTAATAAAAAATGAGCCGCTCTACTGCGGCTCATTTTTAACCCTAAAGCGTATTACTGCTTTTTGGTAGTGTCGGTTGTGGTAGTTGTACCCGTGCCGGTAGTTGTACTTTGGCCAGTGCTACTGCCTGTAGTGCTACTGCTTTGATCTGTTGATGTTGATGCAGTCTGACACTTTTGGCCATCCGGGTTTTGTTTGTTCCACTGTGCGATAGTTTTAGTGACCTGACCGTCGTCGCGCAAGTTTTCCCAGAAGGTTACCTGGTCACGGTTAATGACCATTTGGTCACTTGGACCATGTAATTCACAGCCGAGCTTAATAAGCGTAAAGTTATTTGCTTTGCTAGCATCTTCGGTTTTGGTTTGGTCTTGCGACTGGGTGTTGAGATAGAAGATGTTATCAAGACTGTAGTACTTGGCAGTTACAACACGGAGTTTACCAAAGTAAACTTGGCCGTTAGCCAAAAATACGGCTTGATATTTATCGGTTGCTACGTATTTGCTCTCATTAGGGTTAAATGAGTACAAGAAGAACGATACGGCTAAAGCAAGAATTGTTATTGAGAACAATAATACAACCTTCATGGCACGTACCCATGTTGGCAAGGCTTGCACGGCTTTTTTAAGGCCTTCACCACCGTGGTGAAGTGGACTTTGCGAAGGGGTAGGTGGCTGTTGTCCTGGATTAGCGGGAGCTACCCGACCCGCTTGTTGCTGACCATTTCGACTCATGAAATCCATAATTGTGTTATTCTCCCGCCCATTTACTATTTGAGTGACTTATAGCCCCCAGTGTAATACATTAGCAGTATGGGATGCAACCGCCTCGAGAGGAAAAACGGTTGACAAACAATTTTTAGTCAGAGTATGGTAGGGGTACCATTACTAATCCATAAGAGAGGGAAAATCTAGAAATGGCATACAAGCACACAAACTCAAAGGGCGTTACCTACTACCTGAACTCAAAGAAGGTTACTCTTCGTGGTGGCAAAGAACAAACCATCTACTACTTCAGCAAGGACGAACGACCAGAGGGTTGTGACCTCCCAGCAGGTTACTCTGTTAACGAAAACCCACGCAACGGCTTCTTGACAGTTAAGCGCGACAACAAGTAGTTCCTTGTTATCCAAGACACCTTGGCGCATCTAGCGCGTCAAGGTGTTTTTATTTTCCTCTCTCTTATTTTTCTCGTTTGTTTAGGTGCTATACTAATTGCATATGCAAAAACCAATTCTCATCGTAGACAACTTACAAAAGTCTTATGACAATAAAAAAGTCGTTAACGGCATCAGCTTTGAGGTACAAAAGGGTGAAATCTTTGGCATCCTCGGCCCTAACGGAGCTGGCAAAACTACCACGCTCGAAATGATCGAAGCCTTGCGGCCTATCGATGGCGGGTCGGCTACAATCGATGGTATAGATGTCGCCAAGCATCCGTATGAAATTCGAGCAATGATTGGCGTGCAGCCGCAAAGCCCAGCTTTTCAGGATAAAACAAAACTTTCCGAGCTTATCGAGATGTTTGCTTCGGCCTACGGCGAAAAAGTAGACGTGAAGAAGTTTTTGGATGACGTTAATCTGGGCGAAAAAGCCAATAGTTATGTAGAAAATCTTTCCGGTGGCCAAAAGCAGCGATTTAGTATCGCGGCTGCTTTGGTGCATAGTCCCAAAGTGTTCTTTATGGATGAGCCAACCACCGGGCTTGATCCTCAGGCTAGGCGGCACCTTTGGGATTTGGTGCGCCAGGTGCGAGACAGGGGAATTAGCGTAATTTTAACCACTCACTACATGGATGAAGCCGAGGTACTTTGTGACCGCATTGCTGTTATGGACCGAGGTGACATTATTGCACTGGATACACCACAAAATCTCATCAAAGACTTGCTTGGTCGTGGCTTCAAAAAAACACAGCATGTAGAACAGGCTAACCTAGAAGATGTATTTATCGACTTAACTGGCAAGGAACTGAGGGGATAGTAGAATGCAACGTAAACTCTATACCGTTTTAACATTCGTAAGAATTAACACAAAACGTTTTTTTCGTGATAAAACAGCTATCTTCTTCACTGTAGCCTTTCCGCTCATTTTCTTGTTTGTATTCGGAGGCATTTTTGGCAACGAAACGAATGTTTCGTTTAACGTAGCAGTTATAAATGAGTCAAAATCAACGATTGCTAGAGACTTTACTAAAGAAGTTAAATCACAAGATAAGCTGTTTGACGTGGCTGATGATGTAACTTCACTTAACTCAGCCAACGAAAAAATGGGCCGCGGCGAGCTTGACGCTACTATCGTGTTGCCAAAAGATTTTGGAACACTCAAGAATGGTCAGTCTATGCCCACCGGTCAGGCGGTTATTCATTACACAGAAAACAATAAGCAAGCCGCTCAAACGCTAGGTTCCGTTTTGGACGTAATGTTTAAGGAAGTTAACGGTAAATTTGTGCGTACCGATATGCCTTTTACGGTTACTTCTAAGCAGAGTAACGAGCGCAGCCTATCACAATTTGATTACACCTTTGCTGGTTTGCTTGGCTTTTCAATTATCGGTCTAGGCATTTTTGGTCCGATTAATGTATTTCCTGAGCTTAAAAAGCAGGGTATTTTGCGCCGCTTACACACGACGCCACTCCGAGTTTGGCAATATTTCTTGTCGACTATGGCATCGCAGGCGATCATTGGTATGTTTACTATGGTGGTGATGTTCTCGGTGGCAATGACGGTGTTTCATCTCAATGTTGTGGGCAATATGTTTGAACTGGCACTCTTCTTGGTAGCCGGTATCATTATGATTCTGGGTATTGGTTTGGCAATTGGTGGCTGGGCTAAAAACGAACGTCAAGCAGCGCCGCTCGCTAACATTGTGGTATTCCCCATGATGTTCTTAAGCGGCACATTCTTTCCTCGATTTATCATGCCTGAATGGCTACAAAATATTACAGCTTGGATTCCGTTAACACCGGTTATTGATGGTATCCGTTTAATCGCCACAGAAGGTAAGGATCTTATTGATATCCTGCCTCAAGTTGGGATGGTATGTGGTTGGGCGATCGTAATATATATTATTGCCTTCCGTGTCTTCCGGTGGGAATAGAAGGCGTATCAATCTTGTCGTTAAAGCTGCTACAATAACGGTAGCATGCGTGGGCATAAACTAACTCAAACTCAATCACGTGGCAGCTGGTTGTTGCCTACAGAGGTGATTGCTGAAACAATTATCATCGGCGTGGGACTCTTTGAGGCGGTACTATTTTTGTTGGGGGCTCAAAGTGGCACCATATCTACGTTTACCCTCACGATTGCCGCATTATATTTCGTGTTGCCCTACAACGTTATTATGGCCGGCGTCGGTGTATCTGGTTGGGTGCTGCGCATACCAACGCTACGCAAGAATATCGCCATTGCACTCATAAATCTTCCATTTTTAGGTTTCTTGCTGTGGCAGGGAGACGCAGCTGCCAACTACTGTCTGCTAGCTTTGGTGGCAATAGGTGTGCTGTTTAATGCTCCTAAGGTCCATCTGCGTACTATCCCTGGTTTTGATGTGCTCGGCATGTCACTATTTTTAGCTGGTCCTTTCGTGTACGGAATTTTGCTAGCCGATGTTGAGGGTGTGTGGTGGTTGGCGGCTTGGATAAGCACGCTTTTGGTGGTGGCCGCAAACTACCTCATGTATAAGCTGCCCACTATTGGCCTCGAGCAAAAACTGCGCATAGATAGTACCGATGCTCGTTTGGGTATAGAGTATACCATTACCACCTGCGTCGGCTTATATATCGTGGCCGCTATTCTACCAGTTGTGGTGTATGGGTGGTGGGGCTTGCCAGCTTTAGTGTTGCTCCTGTGGTATGCACTCATGGCGCTACAGGCCATTCCATTTAGGCTAATCGCCGGTGCTGCGGGACTCTTTAGGGTATGGCAGACTATCTGGTGGCTTAATTATCCAATCGGTGCCATTTTATGCATGTATGCTTGGTATCTAGTTAATACCAAAGCGTAAGCTTCATAAAAGCATAAAATTATGGTATAATACTGGTTATTCGCTCGCTTAATGCGGCCATTGATACATGAAAAATATTCTCGCACAATTACCAAAGCCATTCTTTGTTTTGGCACCTATGGACGACGTGACTGACACTGTTTTTCGTCGCATGGTGGGTGACTGTGCGCCTGCTGACTTATTTTTTACCGAATTTGTGAACGTTGATGGTCTGCAAAGCCCTGGTCGTCCACATTTGCTCAAAAAAATTAATGCCACGCAAGACAAGCATCCGCTCTTTGCTCAAATATGGGGAAAAGATCCGGAAAAGTATTACAAGACAGCTCAAGAGCTGGTTGAAATGGGATTTGATGGCATTGACGTTAATATGGGCTGTCCGGCCAAACCCGTCGTTAAAAATGGTTGCTGCAGTGCTCTTATCGAAAATCGCCCACTGGCACTCGAGATTATTCAGGCTGTACAGCAAGGTGCTGCGGGCCGCATCCCAGTAAGTGTTAAGACCCGTCTAGGTTTTAAAAAAGTAGACCTTACGTGGCACGAGTTCTTGCTTAAACAAAACCTTAGCATGTTAACAGTACATGGTCGTACGCAAAAGGAAATGAGTGTTCCACCAGCCAACTGGGAGCTTATTAATGAAGTCCGCAAGCTGCGAGATCAGATAGCTCCACAGACCATAATGGTTGGAAACGGCGACGTCGAAAGCCGTCAGCAAGGTGAAGAACTTGCTGCTAAGTATCAACTGGATGGCATTATGGTGGGCCGCGGTATTTTTCATGATCCATTTTTATTTGCCCAGCAGACACCTTGGCCAAATTATGCAAAACAGCAGCGGATTGAGCTGTTTGCAAAACACATTCGCTTATTTATAGACACCTGGAAGGGTAACGAACGTCCCATTGCGCCACTCAATAAGTTTTGCAAGATTTATATCCATGATTTTGACGGCGCTAAAGAGCTCCGCGAGCAGCTTATGGACGCTCAGAGCGCTGATGAATTGCTGAGTATTCTGGCCAAACAGCCTTAAATGACTGTGGCTATCATATTTTTGGCGTATACTTAGCTAATATGATAAAAGCAGAACATTTAGGAAAGCGTTATCGCAACAAAGTTGCCGTAGACGATGTATCTTTCGAAGTTGAAACTGGTAAAGTAACCGGTTTTCTTGGCCCAAATGGCGCGGGTAAGTCTACGACCATGCGTTTAATGCTTGGCCTTGACAATGGTCAGGGCAAGACAACTTTTGATGGCAAGCTCTTGCATGAATACCCTCAGCCATCAAAGCAAATCGGCATTCTGCTGGAAGCCAAGGCTTTTCATCCAACACGTAGCGCTCAGAACCACCTCAAGGTATTGGCTGCTGCAGGTGGCGTGCCGGATTCACGCATTGCGGAAGTACTCGATGTTGTAGGCCTAGGTGATGTTGCTAAAAAGAAGCCAGGCAAATTCTCGCTAGGGATGAGCCAACGGCTTGGTATTGCTGCTGCTATTTTAGGTAACCCTAAATATCTGCTACTCGATGAGCCGGCTAATGGGTTAGACCCCGAAGGGATTGCTTGGCTGAGAGCCTTTATTAAAGACTACGCCGCTCAAGGTAACGCCGTATTTATCTCGTCACATCTGCTTAGTGAAATGTCTTTGATGGCTGATAATCTTGTGGTTATTGGTAAGGGTAAGATGATTGCTAATACTTCAATGAAGGAAATAATTTCTGGTAGCTCTCATTCAAGTGTATTTGTACGTGCTACCGACATTACTGCACTGCAAAAAGTATTGCACAAGGCATCGTACGATGTGGCTTCGCAAGATAACGGACTACGCGTTACGGGTGCTAAGACTGATGATATTGGTAAATTAGCTTTTGACGGTGGCATTACCCTCCTAGAGCTTACAAATCATTCGGCTTCACTAGAAGAAGCTTTCCTGGAGCTTACCGAAAATTCCCAGGAATACCACAGTCATACTCAAGAGGAGAAAATAGATGTTACCAGCAATTAAAGCAGAGTTTCGCAAGTTACTCACCATTCGCTCCACTTACTTTATTAGCCTGTTTAGTTTTGCGCTGGTTATATTCTTCTCGTTTTACATTGAAGGTCTGCGTGGTGCAGACAACGCCTTGTCGCCAGCAAAGCTCCAGAACGAGATTTTAGGCGCTGTGGGCACTATGCCAATCTTTGGTGCCATTGTGGCCATTTTATTGGTTGCGCATGAGTACCGATACAACACTATCATGTATACGCTCACGAGTATTAACCGTCGAACGAAGGTTTTACTGGCTAAGATTGTCGCACTTACAAGCTATACGATAGTATTTGTTTTGGTTGGCGCAGCCCTTGGTGTGCTTGCGATGTACGTGGGTTTGCAAATTAAGGACATATCGCTTATTAGCCAGCATGTTGCGTGGGGCGAACTGGCCTGGCGAATTGTATTTTACTCTTTGGCATATACTTTATTCGGGTTCATTCTAGCTATCTTATTCCGCAATGTGGTGGCCTCTATTGTAACCATGTTTATTTTGCCCAGTACGGCTGAGCCATTGCTAGGACTATTGCTCAAAGAAAATTCTAAATACTTGCCACTGACGTCGTTAGAGCGGGTGATTAGCCCTGGTGTGCAGAGTACGCCTGGTTTGAGCGCTGCCGTTGCCGCCGGTGTATTTAGTATCTATTTGATAGTGCTGGGTATTGTCGCTTGGCTACTCTTTATGAGGCGCGACGCTACCAACTAGAAATCTTCAGCAGTACAGTCTATGGAGCGTGAACGACTTGGCCGAACAAGCCCTGAAGACCATTCAATAACCTTGTCACCTGGATCCATGCTGTGTACTTTGCGAAGCAAGAATTCAGCCAGGGCACGCTTTTTGTAGCGACTGCTACGCATAAAGGCTTCAGAGTGTGCACGTGTAGTCTCATCCCCAAATAGCAGTAGATCTTCGGCGGCCACAGTTGTTAACCTGCCAGCAAACCCGTAATCCTGAAAAGCTTTATCTGCTCGCCTTATAAAGGTTTTAGAAACTATTAGTGTGAAATCAGCATCTCCCTCAAAACAATCGCTACATTCTTCGGTGAGTGCTTTTACTGAGCGAGCGCTGGTAGTGGTATTGTGGCAGTAGTTATCTATAAAGATATTTAATTGTGCGCTGCTAGCCATGTAGCGTGTTTCAAAATGTTGTGTCATCGCCTCTGCTTCAGTGTGGGCCCCGGCAATTAAGCCGCCCGAAAAGATAATATTCATATCGTCGCCTTCGGCTAAAAGGGCAAGTACGCCAGCCGCATGTACGCGCATTAGTGACTCTTTTGACAATAGGGCGCTGCCGCCTCGTTCCCAGCCGCCAGCTGGTACGATTATATTTCGCGGTAGTTCATGGGGTTGAATCATTGCTCTTTTATAACACATTCTAATAGAAGTAAGGTCTGTAGTTTGTCAAAGGTAGATTGCTATTGGTATAGTACTATCTTATGAAATTGCAAGAAGTACAAGCCGAACTACTATTGCCAGAAGCCCAATTGGTCACCAGTTTTGGGCTCAATAATAAGCTGGATCAGCGAGTACACAGGGTGGCCCAGGCAATTCTCGACAAGCGGGTGGGTGTAGCATACGATCTTGGGGGCGTCTTTGAGGTGCCACAACTGGAAGATATACGGCCACATTCAGGCTTTCAAAGGATGCAGGGCATCTTAAAACTCCAGGGTCTCGAAAGATTTGAAAATGCTCACCCTATCATAGGTGATCCAAATTTTTCGTTCTCACCAATTACCATCTCGTATGATGGTCAAGATGCACTACTGAGGGCAGTGAGTACAATACATGATTCTGATAAAGATAGCCTTTTGAATCTGCACGAAGACTTAGGCGCGCCATCATTGGAGGCTTCTATCGAAATGGATCAGGGCTTGGCGGATGTAATGCCCTTTGAGGAAGCAGCTTCAATAAGTGATTATATTAATAATCCTGAAGATGACGGCCTCATTGCACACTACCAAGAAACATTAGCTAAGAATGTTGCTGTTACCCAAGGCATAATTGATGCGATTCGGCGCAACCGAACCCTTTAAGGCCACTATCGTTAGTTGCTTTTTATAGATTACATAGTATAATATATAAAATTATGATCGTGAATCGTGAGCGGGCTCAAATAAGTACCAGTGAAGCAGACTGGTACCTTCAAAGTATGCAAGTAAGGGTGGCCAAGTATCCAGAGATTAGTCTTGTCGGGCAGCGCATACTTGATGCACGAATTACGCTTGCTTCTCAAGAGATCCCTTTGATTGATGATTTCTTAAAGTTTGCTGATGCTCCTTATGCAAGACCAGGTAAGCTTATGGAGCAGCTTGAGCCGGTCCGAGCATATGAACGACGAACTTTCAGCGTAGGCGAGGCTGAGCAGCCTTTCTTGCGTCTAGCCATTACCCAGCCCGAACAAGCACTGATCCTTCGCTTTGCAGAATCCGACAATGAAACTGCTCAAGAAAACCTTGCAGATATAAGCTCCCTTCAAAAGTCTGATACTCACAGCACAAATCTGGCAGACTTTGCGGATGGCGACCTAGAATTGATGTTTGATCTTGCGGATCTAGACGCTGATCCTGAATATCAAGCTGCGCAAAGAAACTATGAATTTGAACGCGCATTACGCGAAATAAGTGTTACTCAAGGAGTTATTGACGCTATCCGAAACAATACTTGGTAGCAGTCAAAGGGTGGTATTTTCAAATACAAAGAAAAGAGGCCAAACGCGTGGCCTCTTTTCTTTGGTGGGGGCAGCTGGACTTGAACCAGCGACCAATCGGTTATGAGCCGACTGCTCTAACCACTGAGCTATGCCCCCAGGTAGGTTTATGCACAATGTCATGTGGCTAACAGAGATGAGTATAGCAGATTTTAACACAATATATATAATAGAAGTAGCAATGCAGCAAAAAATCAAACAATATATAGAAAAAATAGATACCTACAGTGACCAGCTCCATGACATTCGTGTTATTGGCTTGCTTTCGTTTGCGGTTATTGTGCTGTTGATTAGTTGGAGTGGAGTGCGGGCAATTGATGCAAATTATGTGCTGCAAAAACAAATTTCTAAGCTAGAACAACAAAATCAAGTTGATCGTTTAGCTAACAACAATCTAAAGCTGCAAAATCAGTACTTTAATACTAATCAATATCTTGAATTATCTGCACGCCAAAACTTTGGGCTAGCACTGCCTGGCGAAAAAGAGATTCTGGTGCCCAGTAGTGTAGCCATGGCACATACAACGGAGCTGGCTGATAGTGAAAAAGTGCAATCGGATAGTACGCGCGCTAAACAGCCGGCGTATCAACGAAACTTCCAAGCATGGATGAATTTCTTCTTGCACCGCGAGTCACTTCAGGATTGACACATACGGTACACACTGGTACAATAATACAGTTCTATAGATATCGCGGGATGGAGCAGCGGCAGCTCGCGTGGCTCATAACCACGAGGTCCCAGGTTCGAGTCCTGGTCCCGCAACCAATCTTGAACACCGTTAGAGGCTCTCACCGGAGAGCCTCTTTTTTGTGTTTGCTTTCTCTCCTTTGCTATACTGCACTTATGCAGCACAGAGAGGGCTATTCAATCGGCTTATGGAATGCAGGACGGGGACTTAGCCACCCTAAGAAGCACGCTCAAATTGCCGAGGGAATCGATGCGCTTAATGTTGACGTAATGACCGTCGTGGAAGCTTATGATCGCGGTGGCCATGTGGTCGACCGCGACTTTGCAGATAAATTGGGCTATAACATCATGACCCTCGAGTACGAAGACGAGCAGCCGCACCCAAGCGTCTTCCAATTTATGGCTTTGCTGACGCGTAAAGAACTCGATTTGCCTATGTCGTCTATCCGACTCGGTAGTCGCAACGCCCTGCAAACCTATTTACCCTTTGGAAGTAAACACGTGCGTTCAATTTCTGGCCACATGGACGATCGTAACTCTGCACTGCGTGATGGTATGACCGATAGTCTCCTTAGGCAGCTTGTTTCTGGCGAACCAACAGTGCTCGACTTTGATTTTAACAATATTCACGAAAGTGACCTGATAGCCAGAGTATTAACGAGCGCGCCAGTAAGAGGTGTAACTAAGCTATTGCCGGGTTCTATCCATGCCTGCAGTTTAGTAAAGCGTTCGGTACAAATGGCCGATGGCGCTGTTTTAGCAAAGCTTGAAGATAATAATTTTGTTGATGCTGACGTAACGCATGCGCCTACAATGAAGTTCGCTGGAAGACCTGTCATGCAGCTCGATCATTTTATGTATAGCAAGGGTCTTGTGAATGTTATCGATCACACTGTACACAATTTGCCAGGTTCTGACCACCAAGCAATTTCGGCTCTTGTTTCGCTACCTTAGGGGTAGGCGAGCTTTTGTGGATAACTATTGATTGTTTGTTGTAAAAAAATATTGCTTAAGCTAACCAAAGCTTGCTATTATAGGGGTAGTGGCAGAGACGGTCCATTGACAAAACATAAGAATTATGTATAATAATGGATGTTAGTGATCACAAACAAAAACGTTAAAAATAAAATAAAAAAGGGGCACCACCATGACGGTCAACACCAAAATGGGTTTACCATTCGAGGTATCACAAACCGACAATAAAGAAATTCGCAAGATAGACGCATTACTCGGCAAAATTTGATTTGCTAGTGATTCGCCAAGAGCACCAAGCTGCTCATAAGATACTAAACAAATAGTCCGGTCTTTTCACGAGCCGGACTATTTGTTTAGTAAAAAATTACTGCGCAGGAAGCAGCTTACTTTACCCGTGTCGTTCTGCTTCGTCACGTTCAAAGTCTTCGTTATTTAGCTCAAGTCGAATAGTACGCCTGTCGGGTCCAATTTCTTGCTCACCAACACCAGCAGCATGGGCGACACCTTCGTCATAGGCCTCATGAGTATCTACACCGTCGTCGGTTGTTGGATAATCACTGGGCATGGCAGGTGAGGGCACGTCATCTGCAGGGGCCGATGGGGGTGTGTTATCTTCGGCCAGACGTTCTTGGTCGACTAGGGGGTTAAAAAGATCATCAGCTGGCTGCAGAGGATCTGTGCTGGTATCATCTTGTGGATTCATAGAGCTTCTCCTTGGTTAACTCTCTGGACTATACGAGCCTGGCAGTTGTTGTGATAGGAGAAATGTTACAGGTTTAATTTTGCCACAGCAGGGCGGCGGCCCATCGTTTAGGCGAGGCACTTGCTTAACGCGCTTACCAGCTGCAAACATCATTGCGGCAAAGACACTAAAGTCTAATTCTAAGCAGGCTGTTTCAAAATACGTAATATCCGCTTTCATACATTCTCTATGAAACTCGATGCTACCTGTTTTATATGTATCACTAACGGTACTGGCAGGGCTCCAAACAGCTGGCCGCATCTGAGGTTTTATATCAAGCCATTTACTACAAAGTTCACGGTCACTTATGGTTGGCTTACACATTGCTTTGATAACGTCGACTTGATCTGTTTTTTGTGGCCTTGGACCAACTGCTGCCATCGGGCCAGGTTGGTAGGGGTTGGTGCTGACATTAGAAAACTCTAGCAAGCTGTCGATTGCTAGATTGCGGTGGACTTTAGATACGAGCAGCACCGTGTGAGCCTCCTTATCGCAAGTTATGGGTAGATCGGGCCGATCCATGCTTTGGATATGTTTTACTTTTAAGGGTTCATCTTTGTACCCCTCACGCTCTTGTTCGATGATTGAATAGCCATAGGGCGCGACTGATTGAAGCGCCAGGTTGGTAAGTATTTTTGCTGGTTGCTCCATAAGCCGAGCAATTACAGCGTTAAAACTATGTTTTGCAAAAGAGTCATGGTAATCAATACCACTCGGTGTTTTTTCGATAAGAGTCACGGCTTTCAGTATGGGCATGCTAACGCCTTGTGTGTGTAATATATGTCACGGATGTATATTTGACGGCAACTATAAAACGCGCCAAAATAAATCCCACATGCGTTGGCCGCGAATTTCCACGATTGTATCATTTGCCTGTATTGGTATAGGGCTCTATATTGTTTTTTTGGTTGCTACGCCAGTGCTTTATGAGCCGGGAGTAGGAAAAAAATGGAATACGCCAGTTAAACACGACCCGCAAGCTGTGCTAAACGAAGACCGTCTATATATTCCCAGGCTACAGCTTAATATTAGTTACAAGGCTGGGGACAAATCGGTGTTAAGCGATAATGCTTGGTGGCGCTCGCCCGCGCACGGCAATCCCAAAGATGGTGGCAACTTTGTTCTTGCAGCCCACCGCTTTGAGCTGGGGCTAACGCCAGGCCAAACACGCCATAAGTCGCCCTTTTATCATCTGGATAAGCTCGTAACGGGCGACAAAATATATGTTGATTATCAAGGCAAACGCTATGCTTATGAAGTATACGACCGATATAAAGTTAAGCCCAATGATGCTTCTATAGAAGACGCTACATCTGATGCACGAATGACACTCTATAGCTGCACATTTCGTGGCTCAGCAGATGGGCGGGAAGTGGTGTTTGCCCGCCGCATTGCTGAGAATGTTGATCCCGCAGTAGCTTTTTAGTCTTTTTTGCCTTTGGTTATCTTTTTGCCGCTTGTTTTCTTGGCTGCTGCTTTTTTGCCCGGAGCTTTCTTTGCACCTACTGCCTTTTTATCTCCGCCCGATGCTCGTTCTGCTATTGTTGTTTCGCCCACAGCTTTAAGCGCAGCTTTGCCTAGTTCTTGATCTGATGAAGGACCTTTATCGGCAGTTTCCGATCCTTCGACTCCTGTCCTTTTAGAAAGAGTGCGTACAATGGTTCTACCGGGATCTGTTCTATTTTGTTGAGCTTGGCGACCTTGTTCAGATGTTTCTCGGTCTGCAGGCGCTGGTCGCGAATTCCAGTCAAACCGCATTGAGGGTACAAAAACTGCTTCTTCATAATCGAGCAGGGTGGTATTTGTGCGAAGTCTGCGTTCTTTGCCGTAGCACAAGCCAGTGAGCGTCACAAAGCTGATAAGCTTTTCGGGATAACGCTCGGTGAGGAAGGGCGTAAAGAGTCCCTCACCGCGCAGTACGACTCCGCCAAAGGCTCGACTTGGCCATTTGACCTCTTGATCTTGTTCTGCAATTAACAGACGTTCTCTTGCGCTATCTGGCACTTCTTCGGGGTCGATAGCCTCAATGGTCAGACGAGTAACTACGCCGTAATCGGGCATAAAATGCCCACGGATCATATTGTTATTTGTAGGCTGCTCAATATGATGGGGTGTAGCGGAATCTGTTGGCATGGGATTAATATATGACTCAACTTCGCCAAGGGTATTATAAAAAGTATCATCAATAATTTTTGTCATTTGGGGGTCATTATTATAAAGATTCCACTGCTGGCCACGCGGCATAAGTGGCACGGGAGTTCCATTCAGAACAGTGGGTATATTTTCTGATGAAATATCAAGCTGTGCTGCTTGTTGACGGTAAAAACGCTCGCCTAATTTGGTCATAATGCTGATTCCTCATTGCTACGGTAATAGTAAAAAGTCCCTCAAACAGTATACTTAAGAGATGCTAAGAATAACTAGCAATCCTGTGGCTCGGCGACTATTGCCGCTGTATATTTGTGCGTTCTTGCAGAGTTTTGTTTTGTGGTATGTCATTGAGAAATTATTCATGCGTGACATTGGGTTTACTAATGCCACTATTGGTGTGATGGCCGCAGCGTACTCTGGTGTGATGCTCTTGGCCGAAACACCATCCGGTATTTTGGCTGATCGGTGGAGTCGAAAAGGTGTACTTATATTGGGATCAATTGCGTTAGTGGTGAGTTCATGGATTTGCGGCATTAGTAATAGTGTTCCAATGTATCTGATAGGTGCTATGTTTTGGGGAGTTTTTTATGCACTGTACTCCGGAACCTACGACTCAATTGTTTATGACACATTGCTCGAAGAAAAAGGGCATGTTGACGACTACGAAAAGTATTATGGCCGGGTTCGAGTGTTCGAAAGCGCTGCACTGGTGAGCAGCTCACTTCTTGGCGGTTTGCTTGGTGAGGCACTTGATTTACGTGCTGCTTTTTATTGGACAATTCCAGCCGCACTGCTGTCGATTGTGCCGTTATTGTTATTCAGAGAACCCGTGCTGCATCGGGCCGAAACAGAAACACCACTTAGTAGCCATGTAAGAGAAATGTTTGCGGTAGTCTTAAGGCGCGGTGCATTAACTCAGATTCTCTTAGCGGTAGTTGGTGCCACACTGGCTATGGAAATTTTGTATGAATTTACTCAGCTGTGGTATATCGCTATCGCAATGCCTATTGCTTTGTTTGGTGTTGCCAATGCTTTAATTTTGGCGGCACCGGGTGTGGCTGGTGTGATTGTAGCTTGGGCTAGTCATCGGTGGCGAATAGGATTATTACTGGCGTTAGGTATGATAGCAACGCTTGGACTTACGATTGAGCAGTCCTCATGGTTTATAATGACTTGCCAGACAATTCTGGCATTAAGCCTTACCGCTGTAAGCATCGCTTTTAACAAACGAATGCATAATCAATTACCTTCAAAGGTTCGCGCGGGAGCGTCATCGGCAATTAGCACCTTATCGCGCCTGTTATTTATCCCATTAGCAGCAGCGTTTGGTTTTATTAGTAATAGTCACAGTACTTTTATAGCTGGCTGGATTCTAGTTGGTATTGTAGCAGTTGCCTATAGCGTCGGATTTACTATTTTTGCCAAAGAACAGACTGGACCTAAAATCACAACATAACGAGTTCTTTTGCTACTGGCAATACGAATAAGCATAGGCCATACTATAGCCTTTGAAGCTTAACTTTGGGGGTGTACATGAAAAGTGTAGAGCAAATACGAATAAATCCTATCGCCGGCTGGGCAGTGGGTGCGGCAGCAGGCGCTTTAGCTTTAACTGGATGTAGCAACGGTGAGGCTAGCCCTCAGCCTACTGTTACGGTAACTGCAGAAGCGCCATCAGCTGGCCCGGTGTTGCCAAGTACTAGCAATGGTGGTGAGGGGAGCACGGCCAGCTATCAATTTAATTACCGTGATGGTAACTCGACTATTATCCAAGTTTATCCTGGAACATCTGAGTCTGGCCCAGATACAATTTCGAACGGTACATTTAATGACGGCGAAACCTATGCTATCGATTGCCAAGAAAAAGGGCGCACTGTTGAGACTGGTCTTGGCGGAACCTATGCTAAATCAGATATATGGTATCGACTGTTAACGGGTACCAACCCAAAGTATTATGCATCCAAGACATACGGTGATGTAACCATACCCAAGGGCGTTAAGATCCCGCAGTGCTAGTTATATAGCTTTTTATAGTAAATATGTTATAATATGCTCATTATGAGCGAAATGATTCCTGAGCCTTTGGGCGCACATCGACGTTACTTGCTTTATATGGCCGAAGTTGATGCTGGACAAATCTGGGTTACCACCCATGAAGACGATGGTGTTCAAGTTTTGACGAGCGAGGTTTCGGCATTGTATGACCGTGAATTTGTTGGCGGCACTTTGGGCAATGGCAATCTTGTCGACGGCAGCCGCATTCTTTGCGGGAGTTACGCAAGCCTAGAAGATGGTCAGCTTGTGGCTTACGCCCAGCGCGACCCAAACTGTCAATCGTATAGTTTACCTACCTCACTGCCCGAAGACTAAGCATGGCGAGATGCGTCGAGCTTAGCGATAAGTTTTGTCGTAAAGCGTTGCATATGTGGGTCAAGAATAGACGGGTGCGACTCTAGCACTTCGTTAAAGGTAAACCAGCTCATGTCATTGAACTCCGAGCGATCAAAATGCAGCGGTGCATGAATGTCACCGCGCAGTAAATACCACAGGCTAACATCGGTATGTCCTGGTGTTAAGCCTACCGTTTGCGTAATGGTAATAAAGAATGGCATGTCATTGCCGTGTAAGAACTGAGCCTTAAGGTTGAGCTCTTCAAGGGCTTCTCTGACGACTGTATCTCGTGGGTTTTCATTAAGTTCAACATGACCACCTGAGGGCAACCAAAGCTGCGCTTTGATATGGTCACCAAGCAGCAAGCTACGGTGCAAGGGGTCTATTGCGACAAAATATGACACCAAATGCTTCGGTGGCTTATCTGGCTTGGCAATCCTAAAAATATTTGGGCTATTAGCAATCCAGTCAAGGGCATCGGTTATGTGATCTTGCTCTTGGGCGTCATGCGGTGCTATAGCCGCCATTTGGCGCCGGATCTCTTCTTTAATAGTAGTAATCTTCATGCTGAACTCCTCTAGTGCAAGCCTAGACGCACACTGCGAGGGTAGCAATATCATTATTTACAACAATACTTCAAGCTAGACATTTCACAGTGTATGTGCGGTTATTTTGTGGCCGCTGTGCTTGTAGATTCGGTACTTTCAGTGGCGCTATCACTAGATGTACTAAAACTAACTTCATTAGCGGTAATAATAGCGTTTCGCATCTGTTCGCTAAGGTCACCCATGCCGCCAGGTGAGTGAGGAATCAAAATAGTGTTGCTCCTGCTCGACAGGCCGATCTCTTTAAGGGTGTCAAAATATTGTGTCATGAGTACAAGATTCATCACATCTTGTGCCTTAGTGCCGCTAATGGATGAGTTAAAGTTTTCGACCGATACCTTAAGGCCGTCGATGATTGCCTTGCGCTGATCGGCAATACCTTTACCCTGGAGGGCTTTACTTTCGGCCTCAGCTTCAGCGGCTTTAACCACGCGAATCTTTTCGGCCTCGGCCTGCTGAATGGCTGCCTCACGCATACGCTGGGCTGCGTTAATTTCGTTCATGCTGGCTTTAACTTTACTGTCTGGGTCGATATCGGTAACGAGCGCTTTTACAATGTTGTAGCCAAAGTCGTCCATTATTGCGTCTAGCTCTTGTTTAACGGCGAGGGCGATGTCGTCTTTCTTTTGAAATACATCATCAAGAATAATTGAAGGTACGCGGGCGCGAACAGTATCGAACACGTATGCAGTAATCTGCTCGCGGGGGTTCTGTAGCTTATATACTGCCTCGGCAACTTTGGTTGGTAAAATAGTGTACTGCACACTTACCACACAGCGTACAAACACGTTGTCCTTGGTTTTAGTCTCAATTTCGATGTCGAGCTGCTGAATACGCAGGTTGGGCTTAGCTACCACACGGTCAATAAAAGGAGCCTTAAAGTTTAGACCAGCATAGGCAATTTTACTAAAGCGGCCAAAACGCTCAATTACTGCAACCGTTTGCTGACGCACCACAAACAGCATATCTACAGCCATTATTAGTGTTATGCCACCTAAAACATACCAAAACCACATACCAGCAACCTCTCAAGAATTATCTAATTTGTATACTATACCACGAGATGTACGTAGTGCTAGGTAGATATACCCAAGACCCACCAGGGCTTTTGCAGTACCCTGGTGAATCAGGCACGAGAATGGGGTATAGTGTTGAAATGTTTAAAACTCCTCGTATACCCATATCCGAACTAGCTGGTGCAACCGAAATTGGGCGCAGTGGAGAGGGTTTCGACCATATACCCGCCTCAACCTGGCTATTTATTGCCCGGCAAGCAATAGAAAGCGGAATTCCAGATATGCCGGTAGAATTTGAAGGTGGTAGCCACCAGGAATTAGTAATGCATAATCGAGCCCTAGAAGAGCACCGTATGAGCGCATATGGCCAAGATTTTATTCTTCAAAGAGGTCAGCCGACACTGAGAGGAATCGTAGGTTTGCTTGAGCGCCAACGACAAGAGTTAGGCAAGCAATATACGGGCAGCATTAATGGAATCTCTATGTTTTC
>Ga0075366_10000301_pt1 | contig 22303 bp, 18 predicted proteins | sample EndMethybrTD3031_FD_72351 | JGI IMG/M metagenome (GOLD analysis project Ga0075366, IMG submission 72351) | Populus endosphere microbial communities from Tennessee, USA - Endosphere MetaG P. TD hybrid TD303-1 | ecosystem: Host-associated > Plants > Roots > Endosphere | place: USA: Tennessee...
GGGTGTAACTATGCTGATTACCTGAACACGTTCGTCTTCGGGCAGCTGTTTTTCTTTTTCGATAAGTTCAGTATATGAACTATAAACACGGCTTTCGGGCAAGCCCAGCAAAACGCCGCTTGCTTTTGATTTTTCGGCATTGCTGCTAAAAGCGCCGCAAACCAATTCATATTCGCCATCAATGCGGGCGGCAATCCTATGCACGGCGCCAATAAACGCACCCTGCCCGCCGCCAATCATTCCTAATCTTAATTTCATTGTTTTTTGTTGTATTGATTGAGTTGGGTTGAGTTGATTAAGTTGAATTGAGTTAATTAATAAAATTAGAATACAATCGATTGAATGGGGTAAATTTGGTCATTTGAGTTGATTTTTCAAAACATCGCTGTTCATATATTTTCAACTTAGTAACCATTTATTTAACACAAGCAACCAACGCTAACTTAATTAACTTAATCACAAACCAATTATCATTAGGTGAGTGGTTGATTGAGTTGATTGGGTTAATTAAGTTGGATTGTGTTGATTGAGTTAGATTATGTTAATTAGGTTACTGGGATTAAAACCCATTAACTCAATCAACCATTCTCTTATTCAACTCAATCAACCACTCTCTTATTCAACCACTCACCTAATCAACCCAATCAACTACAAACCAACCTCTTAGGTTGCCCAGGCTTTATCTCCTTTTTTGTAAGGGAAATTACCATCATACTTGCCGGGTACCGGCAGGTAACGCAAGGCCTGGGTTGCGCCTGGTTTTGAAGTAAAGAAGCCCAACAGGGTTAGTTCCTTCATCATCCTGAAATAATGGTTAGGATCTTCTGGTTTTTTAGTTTTAGTGTAGGCCTTTTGCTCAGCATCAAGTTCGGTAAGCAGCTCGGTACGTTGCTTGGCATCTGCTTCCATGAATTTTTTACCAAACTTTTTATTGCTGGCTTCGTCAACTTGAGAAATACCTTTTAAAAATATTTCCTGATCGGCGGGTTTGTAGCAATCAGTTACCATTACGCCCATAAACTTGCCAATTTCGGCTGCTTTGGCACCCGGAGAGGTTGTGGCTGGTAAAATGGTTTCGCCAACCTCATCAAGGAAGGCGATAATTTCTGGTTTAGACAGGTCGGCCACACCCGAAGCGGATGTTGATGACTTACAGCCCGAAATGAAAAACTCGGCTCCTATTACCGCGCCTCCAAGTAACAAGCCCACCCTGCTAATTGCGTCTCTTCTATTCATTGTTTTATTTATTGAATTATTGATTTAATGAATTATTGAATTATTGAGTTTTTAAATTATCTATTGATTGAATTTATGACTTTTGATTATTATTTGATCATAGCAATGCTTCCTTCAATCAATAATTCAGTAAATCAATAATTCAATAATTAACCTAAGCTTTCAGCTCAAAACCTTCGCGATAATTGCGCTTAATGTATTGGTTTACCGCATCAAAATTGGTCACCTTCATCGCGTTATTATCCCAAACCAGTTTTATACGGCCACCTTGTAATTCATGTCCACGTACTGCAAGGTTTGCCATTAGCAAAGCCTCGGTAAGCGGACCAGCTTTATCAAAAGATGAACTTAGTTCTGTTTTACCATAACCAGCTAAACATCCCTCTACCCATTGTGCGTAGTGACCGTTTGCGCCACCCGGCACACGTGCCCATTTCTGAGGTGCTTTTGCGTCCTTAGTAAGTGCAGTCGGCAACAGTGTTGGCGCATCAGAATATGTACTTGCGTACATTTTTCCTTTTGTACCTATAAATAAGGTACCGTTACCTTCTTCGCCGCCAAATTTCTCGCTTGGTAATAACTCTTCAGGCCTTTCGGGTTGTATACCGCCGTCCATCCAGTGCAGTTTAACATCGCCTTTAGTTTTATCGGTTTTAGGAAATGTTAACGTGATGTGGCTTGACGGAGGACAGCTTTCAGGGAAATGGCCTTCTTTAAACTCATCTACATATACACTGCCAACACTTGCCTGTACATCTTTTGCATACTGGATACCCAATACCCTAAAAGGTGCTTCTACAAGGTGGCAGCCCATATCGCCCAGGGCGCCTGTTCCGTAATCCCACCATCCGCGCCAGTTAAACGGCACCAATTTATCAACATAATCTTTTTTAGGCGCGGTACCCAACCACAGGTCCCAATCCAATTCTTTAGGGATATTAGGGTTGGCTGCCGGCCATTGAATCCCCTGTGGCCATACCGGGCGGTTTGTCCAGCAGTAAACGGTGTGTACGTCGCCAATCAAATCGGCATCATACCATTCAGATAACAAACGGGTACCATCATTTGATGATCCCTGGTTGCCCATCTGGGTTACTACCTTATACTTTTTTGCAGCTTCTGTTAGTAAACGGGCTTCCCAAATATCGTGCGTCATTGGTTTTTGCACGTACACGTGCTTACCCATCTGCATAGCTTTATAAGTTATGATAGCATGGTTATGGTCCGGGGTCGAGATGGATACGGCGTCAAAGTGTTTATGCTCTTTGTCGTACATCTCGCGCCAATCTTTATAATATTTGGCTTTCGGAAAGTCAGCACGTGATTTGGCCGAGCGCCTGTCGTCTACATCGCATAGGAAGGCTATTTCGGCTTTGCCGCTTTTGTAAAAATTGGCAATATCGCTCTGGCCTTTACCTCCTGCGCCAACGCCGGCAATTAACAATTTATCACTTGGCGCTGTATAACCTTTTCCGCCTAATACAAAACGCGGAACTATCATGAAGCTTGCAGCAGCTACAGTAGTGGTTTTAATAAAATCCCGCCTCGACGGGTTTGGAGTAACGTTATCTTTTTCTTGAGACATAGGTATTGTATGATGATGTTTTATTAGATCTCGTTTTTCTTTAAAGCTTTAACCGCGTAGTCGGCTGCGCGGGCGGTTAATGCCATATAAGTAAGTGACGGATTTTGACATGCTGCGGATGTCATACAAGATCCATCGGTTACAAATACGTTTTTGGCATCCCAAACCTGGTTCCATTGGTTAAGCACCGATGTTTTAGGATCGCGGCCCATACGTGCTGTGCCCATTTCATGAATACCGCGGCCAAGAAATGGATTGGTGCTGTGCGTTTGCACATCTTTAACCCCGGCAGCTTCCAGCATTGCTTTTGCTTCGGTTTCCATGGCTACACGCATCTTTTTCTCGTTATCTTTCAATTCGGCATCGATAGCAACAACGTTGAGGCCCCATTTATCTTTTTTGGTTTTATCAAGCGTTACTTTATTTTCATGATAAGGCAGTGTTTCGCCGAAGCCGCCCATACCAACCGACCATGAACCTGGTTCGGTAAGTGCATCTTTATAGGATGCGCCTATGTTCAATTCGGCAATATCCCTGCTCCAGCCTTCGCGGCTTGCACCGCCCTGGTAACCAAACCCACGAATAAAGTCGCGTTTATCGCCGCCAAGATTGGCAAAACGGGGAATATAAAATCCGTTTGCACGGCGGCCAAAGTAATATTTATCCTCAAAACCTTCGTACCTGCCCGATGCGCCAACACCTAAGTGGTGATCCATCAGGTTATGGCCAAGTTCGCCGCTGCTGCTGCCCAAACCGCCATCCCAAACATCAGTTGCCGAATTCATCAAAATCCAGGCAGAATTTATGGTTGAAGCATTCACAAAAACAATTTTTGCAAAATACTCATAGGTTTGGTTGGTTTCGGCATCCAGCACTTCAACGCCTTTGGCTTTTTTGGTGTCCTTATCGTACAAAATTTTTGTAACGATAGACCATGGCCTTACTGTTAAATTACCGGTAGCCATAGCAGCCGGTAACGTAGCCGATTGTGTGCTGAAATAAGCGCCAAACGGACAACCCAACCAGCATTTATTACGGTACTGGCAGTTAGTACGATCGTTATGCGGTATGGTGATATTGGCAGTACGGCCAATGATCATGTCGCGTGCCTCTTTATAATGATCTTTTAATCTTTTGGCTACATCTTTTTCAACCACATTCAACTCCATTGGCGGCATAAAATCACCATCAGGAAGTATGGCCAGGCCATCTTTGTTGCCAGATATGCCTGCAAATTTCTCGGCATAGCTGTACCATGGCGCTACATCCTTATAACGGATAGGCCAGTCAACCGCGATGCCATCTTTTAAATTAGCTTCAAAATCAACATCGGCCCAGCGGTATGATTGCCTGCCCCACATTAATGAACGGCCGCCTACATGGTAACCACGAAACCAATCGAATCTTTTTGTTTCTGTGTAAGGACTATCTTTATCGCTTGCCCAATAATCCAAATTAACTTCGTTAAGTGGATAGTCGCGCTTTAAAACGGGATAATCGTCAATCATTTTTTGTGTACGCCCGCCCCTGTGGGTAAAATCCCAGGGATCCTTAGTGGCGTTTACATAATCTTTGATATGCTTGATATCGCGGCCGCGTTCCAGCATAATGGTTTTTAAACCCTTTTGTGTCAGTTCTTTGGCAGCCCACCCACCAGATATCCCCGAGCCGATGACAATAGCGTCATAAGTATTTGCAGACATACAATTATATTAGGTTGTTAAAATTTGTTTATTACTTGGTTGTTCGGTTAAATGTATGAATAAAAATTATTTTACAAATATTGCTTTGTGTTTTTTTTACACAATGTGTTGTGGGGAGTGGTGAATGGTGAATGGTGAGTGGTGAGTGGTTAGTTTAATTAAATTACATTAGATCTTAACGATTCCCCGATACTGTTCACCACTCGCTATCCAATACTACTCTCATGACACTCACTATTCACCATTCACTACCCACCCCTCTCACTATTCAACACCCACTACTCACTGTTCACCACTCACCACTAAATATTCCCCTTTTTCATTTCACTCACTGCGTAATCGGCTGCGCGTGCGGTAAAAGCCATGTAGGTAAGCGATGGGTTTTGGCATGAGGTTGATGTCATGCAGGCGCCATCGGTTACAAATACGTTTTTTACAGCGTGCATTTGGTTCCATTTATTTAATACAGATGTTTTGGGGTCATTGCCCATTCGCGCACCGCCCATTTCATGGATGTCAAGCCCTGGCGCACGGTTATCGGTGCTGGCTTTAATGTTGGTGAAACCGGCGCTGGTAAACATTTCTGTTAACTGCTCCACATAGTCTTTCTTCATCTTTTCGTCGTTATCATCATATGCAACCGAAATTTTTAACTGGGGTATCCCCCATTGGTCTTTCAATGTTTTGTCGAGGGCAACGTAATTGCTTTCTTTAGGGATAGTTTCGCCCATCATGTGCGATCCTACCTTCCAGCCGCTCAGGTTATCTTTAACCAGGTTATCCTTCAGACTCGCGCCAACGCCGTCCCAGGGGCGCTGCTGATAACGGTATGCGCTAAAGCCCGAAGCGTAGCCGCGTAAAAAGTCGGTTTCTTGTTTATAAACGTTGCGAAACCGGGGAATATAACCGCCACCGGCGGGGTTACGACCATCGGTTGTCCATTCTTTTTCGCCATCATACTCGGCCCCAATATGTGCCGAATAATTGTGAAAAGCCACGTACTTGCCCAGCACACCACTATCATTGCCCAACCCGTTCGGAAAGCGGTGTGAGGTAGAATTTAACAGCACCAGGTTAGTATTTAAAGCCGCTGCATTTACAAAAATGATATCGGCATAATATTCAATAACTTCTTTTGTGTTGGTATCAATAACACGAACGCCGCTTGCCTTGCCCTTTTTTTCGTCGTAAATAATTTCCTGTACAACCGAGAATGGGCGCAAAGTGGCATGGCCCGATTTTAATGCCCAGGGAATGGTAGATGCATTTGCGCTAAAATATCCGCCAAAGGGGCAGCCGCGCTGGCACAAAATACGCTCCTGGCATTGCACCCGGCCCTGGTCTAAATGAATTTGGTTGGGTTTTGATAAATGCGCGCATCGTGCACTTATTACATGGCGGTTACTGTATTTACTTTTTACGTGATTGCTAAAATAAGTTTCAACCGCATTTAGGGGGAAGGCTGGCAAAAACTCGCCATCGGGCAATTCGGCAATGCCGTCCCTGTTACCTGAGATCCCTGCAAATTTTTCTACGTAACTATACCATGGCGCAATATCCTTGTACCGGATAGGCCAATCTACAGCGAAACCATCACGGGCAGGGCCTTCAAAATCAAATTCGCTCCAGCGTTGGGTTTGGCGGGCCCAAAGTAACGATTTACCGCCTACCTGGTAACCACGGATCCAATCAAACGGCTTCTCCTGTACGTAAGGATGATCATTGTCTTTTACAAAAAAATGAGCGGCATCCTCGCCAAAAGCATAGCATCGGTTTACTATCGGGTTGGCCTCTTTTATGGCAACGGGCAATTCTCCGCGGTGCTCAAACTCCCAGGGATACATATTGGTGGTAGGGTAATCCTTGTTGTGCTTTACATCGCGGCCACGTTCCAATATCAGTGTTTTAAGGCCTTTGTCTGTTAGTTCTTTTGCAGCCCAGCCACCACTCATTCCCGAGCCAATCACTATCGCATCAAATGTTCTGTCCTTAACGCTGTCTATATTTAAATTAGCCATTATTTATGCTGATTGCTTTTGTTTGTACGGGAAACGGGCATTGTAACGACCAGGTACAAGCTCATACACCATTTGCTTTGTCATAAAATATTTAGACTTTACATAGCCATTTACGGTTTGACCTTTTATTATGCTGTAAAAAGATTTGAGTTCCTTCGGATTTGCAGTACTTTTTTCGTCTTTATCCTTTTCAATACTCAGCAGTGTGTCTTCGCGCTGTTTTTGGCTTAAATCCGAAAAAGGTTTACCGTATTTGCCTTTAACAGCATCGGTAAATTGCTCCATTCCGGTTATAAACGCCTGCTGGTCGTCTTTTTTATAGCAGTCATCCAGCATCTTGAATACAAACAAATGCAGCCCCAGATCTTTAGCGCCTGGCGTATTCGTTTTTGGGATGATAGTTTCACAAATATCGCCCACCAGTTTCTCCTGGTCGGCGCTGATATCAAGATTTTTCAGGCTTACAGACGCTTTGCCTTCCTTTCTATCGCAAGCGGGCAGCAACGCCGCCCCGCCTATTATTAAAGCCAGATTTTTGATTACAGTACGCCTGTGCATATCAAGTAAATTGTTTTAGCAGATATTAATTTGCTTACCTTAAATAGGCGGGCAATTAAACTCATTTGTGTATTTGATTATAACGGTTGTCAAACTTAGTAATTTTAGGCCTTAAAGTTAACCGCTAAAAATTAAAATCCGTTGATGGTGTAAGTTACCGTTATGCTATTAATAACCCCACTTTTTCATGATTTGTAAATCAATTTTTACACTCTCAACCGGATCTTTACCCTGGTACGCTTCCTGCTCGATGATAAAAAGTGACGTGCCGCCTTTTTTGCTGCCTGCCTTTACTATCTCCTTCACCGGCATAATGCCCTGCCCTAAAATGCAGCTTTCGGTGTCATCGCCATCATGTGGCGCAACCTTTATTTCGTCCTTTACGTGCATCGACTCAAACCGACCTGGGTATTTATTGATAAAATCAAGCGCATGCCCACCAGTAGTTAACATATTACCAATATCTATTTGCTGTGCTACCAAAGCGGCGTCGGTGTTTTGGATAATATAGTCGTAAAGGGTGATATCGCCTATTTTGGTACTGATTTCAAAATGATGGTTATGATAACCAAACTTCATCGACGATTTCTGGCACAGCTCGCCGCATTTGTTAAACTGCTCCATGGCGCGTTTCAGGGCATCCATATCTGTGCGTACTTTTTCATCAAGCCATGGGCTTATTACAAATTTTTGTCCCATAGTAGCGGCATCCTCTACCGTATATTTCCAGGCATCGGTAAAATCCTTTCTCGATTCGTCCCAATGTTGCGCTGTCATTACGGTATGGCCGCTTGGCATTTTTAGCGCCAGATCGTTCAGAATGGCTTTGAATTCTTTCGCGGTGAAGCCGTAAAATTTCCTGTCTACATAATTGGCATGTTCGACATGATGATAACCGGCATCAGCAATTTTTTTCAGCGTTCCCTTAGGATCGGCCTTCATGGCATCGCGTACGCTGTAAAGCTGCACCCCAACCCTTTCGAGCTTTTTGGGCGCGGCAAATAAACTGTCGGGCAAAAGGGTAGCTCCGGCAACGGCCAGTGCGCCTGTTTTTAAAAATGATCTGCGTGTAGTCATAATTTTAGAATCAAGAGTTAAGAATCAAGAGTCAAGACAAGAATTATAATCAGCAGTCAAGATATAAGTAATTCCAACCAAAACGAAAATTTGTTTCCTGTAAATCATCATCGGTTTTGTCTTAATTCTTGACTCTTGATTCTTGCCTCTATTTCTCCCTCGGAAATACCGGGAACAATAAATCTGAATTACTTACAAAAGCAAGGTGTTTGCTATCCGGCGCCCATGAAGGGGTATTGATAGTGCCCTGCCCTCCGTATAAATAAGCAATTACTTTTGACGGGCCTCCTCCTATTGGCATCAGCCTTAAAAATACATGTTTGTAAAAAGGATGATCGTCTGGCGCTACTTCGTTTTTAAAGAATGTAATGTAAACAATCCATTTGCCATCGGGCGATATGTGTGGGAACCAGTTATTATAATCATCATTGGTTATTTGCGTTTGTTCGCTGCCGTCGGCTTTCATACGCCAAATCTGCATCAATCCGCTGCGTACCGAATTGAAGTAGATGTATTTTCCGTCGGGCGTATATTCTGGGCCATCGTCCAAACCGGGCGTGTTGGTCAGCCTTTCTTCGGCCCCGCCATCTGCCGGGATCCGATATACATCAAACTCCTTGTTTCGTTGGCCACAAAACACCAGGTATTTGCCATCCGGCGACCAGCCGTGCATGTAACTTGCACCAACGCCGGCAGCGGTAACCCGCTTTGCCTGGCCGCCGGTAACAGGTATCGTATACCCTATAGATGGACCGCCATCGCCACTGCTGATCACCAGCATTTTGCCATCAAAAGAAAGTACATGATCATTATTATTATTATTTTTTGCCGGCGCAGTATTCAGCCGAACCGGTGTATTGGTTTTAAGATCAAATTTAAACAGCGAACCTTCACTGTTATAAATTAATGAATTGCCGTCCTTTGTCCAGTTTGGGGCTTGCAAAGAGCGCGGCGACTGGTAAACAACGGTGCTGTTTTGGGTTGCTACATCAAGCAGTTCGATGCTGCTGCCCAGGTATTGTTTGTAAGGCACCAATGTTGCAGGCGCCGGAACTATAATACGTACATTACTGAAAGTTGCCTTTTCAATTACATCGGCATTATGCGAGCAGATAAAAATCCCAACATAAACTTCGTCGCCCAGGTCAAGATCGCTTACTTCTTCGGCAACAAACAAGTCGCCTTTACGAGCTATCGACATGGTATAGGTATTGCCCTTACGCTCTAACTGGATAACATCTGCCGCAGTAATGCCGGCTTTCTTCTCCTCGGTAACACCGCCAACAGTTTTGCGGTATTGCAACGATGTAAGGCCATCGCCATGAACAACCGCGTTAATGTGTTTTGAATTACTATCTAAGGTACTGCGCACCATCAGGCCAACTTTACGGTGCTGTTCGACACCTTTGCCAATAAAAGTGGCGTTGGTACGTAATATGAAATCGCCTTTCATGCGTTTCCACACAAAATGAAAATCATCATGCGTGGCCCAGACGTTTTGCCCAGATCCGCTAAGCTCATACTGCTGTGTTTTGGCATCGTAACGGCCACTGCCGGGATGTTTGACTGAACCTACATCCGTTTGGTTATCAAATATACCCACGCCCTGCGCCTGTGCTTTAGGATTGACAAAAACAAGGCATGACAGGCAAGCCGTGAAACAGAAAATCTTGGTGAACATTAATTATGGTGTTAAAGGTACACTACTAATTGGCATCGCTAATATATAAATTACAATCGTAAATAAAGTGTAACTATTTTAACATAAACCACCTTACGCACACCGACTTCAAAAAACGGAGATAACGCAAAACGCCATTGCTGTTTTAGCAATGGCGCTTTAAAAAGATGATTATAACAAGGTACCTTTAAAGTAAGGGTACTTACTTGCTGCCACGAGAAGCTACAGCCTTATTTGGCCCGCACTAAAACCGGTTTAACTTCCATATGTTTTACGGCCAGCGTAGTAACCGGCACTTGTACTTTGTTGCAATAAGTAAGCAAAAATTCTTTTTTCGAATCGCGGTATGAACTTACGGCGCCTATCATGCTCATGAATTTGATATAGCACCAGGCCAGGTCAAACTGATGCGGCTTAAAGCCGGAACGAGCGCTTTTAGGATATAAGTGGTGATTGTTATGCCATTCACCGGCAACATAACCAGGCCACAACTGGTTTATGGACATATCTTCGCGGTTATAATCGGTACCCTCACGGCGTTTGTCTTGTCCTTTGCCGTGGCCTTCGTAATTAAAAGTACGTACTCCTACAGCCCAAAATCCGGCCGAGCCGAAGATGGCGCAAGCTAAAGGTAACCCACCCATAAGGTAAAATGCAGTGAACCAAAAGCCCCAGTTTAGGATGATGCCAACAATGGTGCGGTACGGGTTGGCAATTGTACCCCACTTTTGGTATTGTTTATAGGTATTGGGGGTTACACCAACGTGCTTCATTAAGTTAATACATTTTTTGTAGCAGGCTTCGGTCATGTTCCTGGCTACGGGCTGGTGGTTTACATCGGCCAAAAAGCAGTACATAAAGCCGCCCTGGGCATTGTAAGGATCGCCGGGCTGATCTGACAGTGCGTGGTGAACGTGGTGCGATACCGCGTAAATTTCTTCGGGAATAATTTTAAGCGTAAGGTTTTGTGTAAAAAAACGCCAGAATTTGTTGCTGAAAGTGTAGGCATTATGTGTACAGTACCTATGGTGCCAAATGGTACCGTGCGTACCCATAATAATCATGCTGTAAACAAAAGCTACGATTAAACCAATTATGCTAAAGTATTTGAATACAAACAAAAACAGGAAAGGCGTTAACGCGAGCACTAAAAACCAGCTTAAAAATGAGAGCCAGTTTTTTTTATCCCGGAAAACGTTCAGCCTTGAAAAAAACTCTTTTAAAATTGTTGCGTTGGTGGGTTTTGAAAGGTTACCATCCTCATCCGTCCATCCGTACGAGGGTGGTTCGAGCACTGTGTTTAAAAAAGCCATTAAATTAACAGGGATAAAAAAATGTTAGGAGTAAAAAAATATTGTCACAATATAGTAAAAAATTTACCACATCGTTATTTAAGAAAATATAATTGGTTCATCAAATCTATATAGAGTTAAAACGATTTATAAATAATTAAATTACTTATCTGATAATTTATATATCCAGAGATCTATTCAATTCATACCCTTTACTACGTAAAAGCTTTATGATTTGTTAACACAAAAAGGAATAATTTTTGCTTAGTTGGCCAACGGTAAACTAAAACTGAAGGTACTCCCTTTACCTACTTCTGATTTAACCCACAAGCGACCGCCATTAAACTCCACCAGCTCTTTACATAAAAACAAGCCTATACCTGTGCCAACCTCGCCCATTGTACCATTTTGGGTAAAATGCGAGTTAAGATCAAATAACTTAACCAATCGATCCCCGGCAATACCCTTACCTGTATCATTAACATTAACTACAAGTTCGTCATCCGCAACGTGGCTGCTTAGGGTTACAATGCCATTATCATCGGTAAACTTTATAGCGTTACTAATCAGGTTGCCTATAATCACCTTAATATGTTTTTCATCGGCTTTTATCATATGACCGGTAATAGCTATATTTTGAAACCTGATGTTTTTTTGTTGTAGCTGGTAACAATAAACTTGTGTCATCTCTTCGCCCACCAGGTTTATATCGACAGCCGATGGTGTTAAATTTATTCCCCTGATCTGGCTGCTCGCCCATTCCAGCAGGTTGGATAGCGTAAGTTCGCCGCCTTTAATTACAGGTTCCATTTTTTTCATCAGGCCGTGCATATCTTCAAGGTTTAAGTTATCATTTTCAAATAACCCCATGATACTACGCAGATTTGCAAAAGGGGTACGCAAATCGTGCCCTATTACGGCCAGTAACTTATCCTTCAGCTTATTTACCGCTGCAAGGTTGGCCGATTGCTCTTCAATCAGGCCCTTTTGCACCAGTAAGGCTTCATGTTGCCTGCTTAGCTTATTACTTAATAACTTCTTTTGTTTAAAATTATAATAGGTGATATATAAAGCAATTAGCACAACCAGCAACGAGATGAAGAGCGTGATAATGATGGCATTTTGAAAATGAATCTTATCCTTATCTTCTTTGGCCCTTTGTTCAACTATGGCAATCTCTTTAAGCCGGGCATTTAAAGCAAAATAATTCTGGATCAGCTCGGTATTGCGCCTACGGTCGGATTCGTTTAGCGAATCAAGTGCCGCATTATACTTTTTTTGGAACAGCAGCGCGTTGGCCAGGTCATTCTTTTGCTCAAAACTAAACATGATTGTTCGGTAAGCGTCCGAAATGCCGCTCATCAAACCAATACTATCGGCAAGCGCAGCACCTTTTGTGGCGTAAACAATAGCCTTATCAAACTGCTTCAGGCCGTTATAATTATCGGCATATTCAATAAGCGTTTTAGCCCGCAAACGCCGGTTATGGGTTTTAAAGCTCAGATAATACGCGGTATCATCGTAAGCTATCGATTTTTGAAACTGCTTTTGAAGCCGCTGTATGGAACTTAAACGGGTATAAATAATATTAGCATTATTATCGTCGCCGCTGGCCCTGCACAGTTTTAAAGCCTGCAAACTTGCCGCCATGCCCCGCGCATAATCGTGCATCCTAATGTATACCAGCGACGTTTCGGTGTAAAACTCCCCCAGCATTTTAACATCCCGGCCGGCATATTTTGCCGACTGGTTTAAACTGTTAATTGCCTGCTCATAGTTTTTAAGTTCCAGGTAAGTACGGCCTATCGCGCTATAACATTCGGCCAGCAAAGTTGAATTGTCCTTGGGTAAATAGGATAATGCCGAATTAAGGTAAAACAAACTGATGGGATAATAAGATTGCGACCAGTATACATGGCCGAGGTTTACGTAAGCCAGGCCAGTTCCCGTATTGTACTTTATCTTTTCGGAAAGCAGTAGTGCCTTGCCTGCCATTTCACGGGCTTCGTCAGGCGCGCCCCTATATATTTCGCCAGACGCTTTGTTGAGGCTATCAACCGTTATTTTAATAGATGCTATATTGGTAACGGCAACAATTGGCGCATCTTTCTGAGCATAACTCATCCCGTGTATTAGTAACAATAACAGCACCTGGCCAATAGTTCGCCTCATTTATCAGTAGGGGATTAGAATTCTTATTTGCAATGTTGTGTCGATGTTTTTAGCACAACAATCCTATTTTTATTTACCGGTAGTACTACAGGCGCCCGCCTGCAACCAGGCACCGTTCACCTTTCAAAAGCTCAATGCAATGCTCATAGTTAACTGGCATCTTTATCTGCTCCACTTCCTTCATGTAGCTTTGCTTAATCTCTTTACGGCGGCGGGCTTCAATAAAGCGCCTTACATGTTCGCGATGCTCCAATATCAAACCCGGCACTTTAGCCGGTTTGTTATGCTCATCCTTTGATACCATGGTAAAATAACTGGTATTGGTGTGCTTTACGGAGTTGTTTTTTATATTTTCGGACACTACCCGGATTCCAACTACCAACGATGTATTACCTACATAATTAACCGCGGCCATTAATGATACCAGTTCGCCCACCTCAACAGGTTGTAAAAAATCAACAGCATCAATAGATGCGGTAACGCAATAATTACCGGCATGTTTGGCGGCGCAAACATAAGCCACTTTATCCATCAGCGATAGCAAAATCCCTCCATGGATCTTTCCGCCAAAATTTGAATAAGAAGGGATCATCAATTCGGTTATCGTGGTCTCAGAAAAACTTACCGTTTTATAATCGGACTGATCGGTTAGCGCTGTCATGAAATAGGGTTTACGGCTACAAGTTTAAGCATCCCCTGCTATTATTGCAACAAAACTATTACAATAGCCAAGGTCATTAAACCTTATAGGGTAAAATGGTCAAAAGCCAAAGCGGATATTAAGCTAAATATTTGATATAGATGTACCAGCGTTTTATATTTACCCCAAATCCATAAAACCTTTGAGAAAATTAACCCTGCTAATTGTTACACTGTTTTTTATAAACGCCGCCCTTGCCCAGGAAACCGTTGAGCGCAGCCATAAAGTAAACGCGCATATTACCGAAAAGCTAACCGTTTTAAAAAGTGATAAAAGTACCCGCCATGGCTTGTACCAAATGATTTATAATAAAACGTATGCCCTGGCTAGTGGACGTTTTGATAACGATGTAAAAGTAGGCATCTGGCGTTTTTATGCCCCTGATGGTCATTTGCTGCAAAACTACGACTATACAAAAAAAGCTTTGTTATATGAGGCCCCCGAAGATACCACATCAAACCTGAGGTATTTTGTTGACAGACAACTTGCCGATACCGACCGTACTACCAAACCAATTAAAATAGGCGGGCGGTATTTCGGTTACCTCCCCTATTTAAAATTATTCAAGCTGCCGGCAAACCTTATGGATATAAGCAGGGAAGCATCTATCGCCGTTGTGGAATTGCTGGTGAGCCCCGGTGGTAGGCTGGCCTATTTTAAAGTGACCATTTACAGCGGCAATTTTTCAAAAACTTTTAACATGAACGTTAATGTGTTGAACGAAGAAGAAAAAGTATTTACCCCAGCCACACTTAACGGCGAGCCCATAAGTTGCCGGATACTTATGAAATGCTTGATTGACGACGATGGCACGCTAATTTTTTAGGGGCACATCATGTGGCGGGAAACGTCCGCCTCCCCCCGGGTTATTTTTCGGCAATCCATTTTATCGCCTCGTCCAATTCTTCCAAAGTATACCCTTTATACTGACCGGGCAGTATATATTTAAAAAGGTGGCTAAATTCCCTTACACCGTCGTTATCGGTAACTATGGCCATTTTATTCCATTTAGTAAAATACTTGAGGCCAATCCCGATGTTTCCGCACCATGCACCGGCCTCAAAATTCTTAATGTCGGTTTCCAGTACCAGCAGGAAGTTAATTTTTCCGTTTTCTTTTACGTGCTCGTCAAGCAATGGTTCCAATGCTTTTTCGTATTCTTCATTTGTAATTTCGCCAACGGCATGCAGCCCTAAAACGTGTTTTGGCAAATAGTCTAAGTGCTTCAGCATTCATATACGTCAATAGTAATAGTTACAAACCTATGGCTACAAAAATTAAACCACCAATTACTTACATCGCTTTTTTTTTCTGTATTAATTCCGTTATCATATCTAACAGGCGGTAACCGTAAACAAACACAAGGTGTTTTATGAATTTTAATTTGTGGTATCTTTGTATTGCTATGCAAAACAGGACAGTATATAGCCAGTTAATAAAAAAAGAAGCGCAAAAACTTGGCTTTTTGTTTTGCGGTATATCAAAAGCCGGTTTTTTAGAAGAAGAGGCCCCCCGGCTTGAATCGTGGCTGAAAAAAAACATGCATGGCGAAATGCAGTACATGGAAAACCATTTTGATAAACGCCTTGACCCGCGCCTGCTGGTTGATGGTGCAAAATCGGTGATCTCTTTAGGTATTAATTATTATACCGATAACCGGCAAACCGATGCGGATGCACCCAAAATATCAAAATACGCCTATGGCATAGATTACCACACCGTTATAAAAGATAAGCTGAGACAGTTATTACAAATAATTAACGAACAGATTGGCGAAGTTGGCGGCAGGGTATTTGTTGATTCGGCACCGGTGCTGGATAAGGCCTGGGCCAAAAAATCGGGCATGGGCTGGATAGGCAAAAACTCCAACCTACTCAACAAAAAAGCAGGCTCGTTCTTTTTCCTGGCCGAACTGATCATCGATCTGGAACTGGAATATGACGTAGCCCCCACTGCCGACCATTGTGGTACCTGCACCAGTTGTATTGATGCCTGCCCCACCGATGCCATAGTTGGCCCTTATGTGGTTGATGGCAGCCGGTGCATATCATACCTTACCATCGAATTAAAAAATGAGATCCCACAGGAATTTAAAGGTAAAATGGACAATTGGATGTTTGGCTGTGATGTTTGCCAGGATGTATGCCCCTGGAACCGTTTTTCGGTTTTAAACACCGAACCAGCCTTCGTCCCACATCCTGATTTATTGCACCTGAAAGCCGCCGACTGGCAAGATATTACCCAGGATATTTTTCAAAAAGTTTTTAAAAACTCGGCGGTAAAACGCACTAAATTCAGCGGACTAAAGCGGAATATAGATTTTTTGAAGGAGATAGATTGAAAACTGTCGCTCTTTAAAAAATGAGGGGATCCATGCCAAGAATCAAAGCAGGCTAAAAGCATCGCTCAGCAGCGTACGGAGATTGCCCCGATAAAAAACAACCGCGAAATTACCTATTGGTTAGGAGTTTCGCGGTTGCTATTGTGGTAAATTAATTACCTTGTATATTATTCAAACCAGGCCATAACCACTTCTTTGGCCGGCATAGTAATATCGAGCTTTAATTTTTTGCGCATGCCGCCAAGGTCATTAAATACCTTGTTGGGGTTGCCTGCTTTTAATTCTTCTACAGTGTTAAAACCCATTTTATTTAAAACAGGTACCCACTCTGCAGGTACGCCTGCATTGATAAAATCGTCGGCGGTAGCAACTTTAGCCTTTTTTTCGGGGCGCATCTGCGGGAAGAACAACACTTCCTGGATGGTGCTCTGGTTGGTCATCAACATCACCAACCGATCGATACCAATACCGAGGCCCGATGTTGGCGGCATTCCGTATTCCAGGGCGCGTAAAAAGTCATCGTCCATTGCCATGGCTTCATCATCGCCTCTGCCAGCCAATATCAACTGCTCCTCTAAACGCTCGCGCTGATCAATTGGGTCATTTAATTCCGAATAGGCGTTGGCTATCTCTTTGCCGTTTACAAACAATTCAAAACGCTCAACCAAACCGTCTTTAGTACGGTGTTTTTTGGCAAGCGGGGTCATCTCGATAGGGTAATCGGTGATGTATGTAGGCTGGATGAGGTTATGCTCCACTTTGGCGCTAAATATCTCATCAATCAGTTTGCCCTTGCCCATAGTTGGGTTAACTTCTATTTTCAGCTCGGCACAGGTTTCGCGTAAGGCGGCTTCGTCCATAGCAGATACATCTATTCCCGTATATTTCAAGATGGAATCATACATCGACAACTTTTCATACGGCCCTGCAAAGTTAATCTCGTTGCTACCAACCTGAACCACAGGGATACCATGAACAGCTTTGGCAACGGTCTCTAAGCATTCCTCTACCATGGCCATCATCCAGATATAATCTTTGTAGGCTACATAGATCTCCATGGCCGTAAATTCAGGGTTATGGGTACGGTCCATGCCCTCGTTACGGAACATCTTGCCAAACTCGTATACACCATCAAAACCGGCTACAATAAGGCGTTTCAGGTAAAGTTCGTTGGCTATGCGCAAAAACAAAGGCATATCCAGCGTATTATGATGTGTGGCAAACGGCCGTGCCGCCGCACCTCCATGCACCGGCTGCAATATAGGCGTTTCCACTTCCATCCAACCTTGCGCGTTAAAATAGTTGCGCATGCTGCTGATGACTTTGGATCGGTTGATGAAAATTTGTTTATATGCCGGGTTAACCGTTAAATCAACATAACGCTGGCGGTACCGTAGTTCAGGATCGGTGAAACCGTCATGAATTGTTCCGTCATCTTCGCGTTTAACAACAGGCAGCGGTTTAAGCGATTTAGAAAGAATAACCAATTCACGGACATGGACCGAAATTTCGCCGGTTTGGGTCAAAAAAACATAGCCTTTTATGCCTATATAATCGCCAATATCCAGCAGTTTTTTAAATACGGTATTGTATAAAGTTTTATCCTCATCAGGGCAAATATCATCGCGTTTAAGGTATATCTGGATTCGACCGGTTGAATCCTGTATTTCGGCAAATGACGCGCTACCCATAATGCGGCGGGTCATGATGCGACCCGCGATAACTACATTTTGGTACGCCTCGGGTTTGCCTGCAAAACTATCGGTAATATCCTGTGCCCAGGCGTTAACATCAAATGCTTCGGCGGGATATGGGTTGATACCCAGTGCCCTTAATTGTTTTAAAGATTCACGGCGGATAATTTCCTGCTCGGATAGTGCAATACTCATGTTTTGAACGGTATTTTTAATAAAGGTGCAAAAATAGCGTTTTTAATGGAAAAGCCCCCATCTAAATCCGCCCGGTGGGGAGGACTTAAAAACAAAAGTCCCTCAATGGAGAGATTTAAAGTGGGATGAAAAGTTTTGAAAGGCTGCTGCTGTATGCGACAGTTCAGGGAAGACTTTAAAAATAAAATCATCTTTCCTTCCTGCGAGATTATCTATATTTTAATCTATTGTTTTTGCACGTATCAAAGTTCCTCTGTTTAGATTTTTTTTACAAAATTCCCTCCACAAATACAACACTTTATCGTAAAATACATGCAATTCATATTCAATATCAATTAACATTTCTGTTACATTTGTGGCATATAGCTTCTAACTTTCGGTCATTATTAATAACGTGGTTTGGCAAAGAATATCACGCGGAGAAACCAGGCTTACAAGCTTAATTTTTTTGCTTCCCGGAGTCTTCGCAAAAAACCAAACTACATTTATCGCCTTATACTATGGATGATTTTCTTGCAGCAAGGTCGCAAATGGCCTTATCCTTAGGTTTCCACATCATCTACTCCTGCATTGGTATGGTTATGCCTGTTTTTATGGCCATATCGCATTATAAATGGATAAAAACCAAAGATCCGGTTTATAAAAACGTTACCATAGCCTGGAGTAAGGGAGTAGCTATATTTTTTGCCACAGGGGCCGTATCCGGCACTATGCTGTCGTTTGAATTAGGCCTGCTTTGGCCGGGCTTTATGAAACATGCCGGGCCGATATTCGGGATGCCTTTTTCATTGGAAGGAACAGCCTTTTTTATTGAAGCCATAGCGCTGGGCTTTTTCCTGTATGGGTGGAACAAACTAAATACGTGGTTCCATTGGGTTACGGGCGTTGTGGTGGGCGTAAGCGGGATAGCATCGGGTATTCTGGTAGTAGCGGCCAATTCCTGGATGAACAGCCCTTCGGGTTTTGATTATATTGATGGCAAATATCTCAACATAAACCCACTAAAGGCTATGCTTAACGAAGCCTGGTTTTCTGAAGCATTACACATGACAATAGCGGCATTTTCGGCCACCGGTTTCGCGGTGGCGGGCATTCACGCGCTGATGATTTACAGGAAACAGAATGTGGAGTTCCATACCAAATCATTTAAAATAGCTATAGTATTTGGCGCGGCGGCGGCTATTTTGCAGCCTTTAAGCGGCGATATATCTGCCAAAGGAGCTGCAAAACGCCAACCGGCTAAACTAGCGGCCATGGAGGCTTACTTCCATACGCAGGAGTATGCGCCACTGGTTATTGGCGGTATACCCGATACAGCTACTAAGAAAGTTAATTACGGCCTGGAAATACCCGGCTTGCTGAGTTTTTTGGTTCATGATGATTTTAAAACGGTTGTAAATGGCCTGGATAAAATCCCGGTGAAAGATCAGCCGCCTGTTGCCATTACACATTATGCTTTTCAAATCATGGTGGGCATTGGCACACTGATGATGTTTATCGGTATCCTGTATTTCATTGCCCTCTGGAAAAAGAAGGAATGGTTAAATAAATCGTGGTTTTTGAAACTGTTTATTATCGCCACGCCATCCGGGTTTATAGCGTTAGAAGCAGGCTGGACGGTAACCGAAGTTGGCCGCCAGCCATGGATCATCCAGGGTATAATGCGTACCAGCGAGGCTGTTACCAAAATGCCGGGCATCCAGTATACTTTTTACCTGTTTACGTTTATTTACTTCACATTAAGCGTATTTGTTATTTTCCTGCTGAAAAGACAGATCCAGATGGTACCCAAATTATACGACAAATAACCTGCTGATACTATGTTATACATCGTTATATTATTTTTATTCGCATCCATCACCCTCTATTTTTTATTAGGTGGAGCAGATTTTGGCGCCGGTATTATCGAACTGTTCACATCCGACAGCAACAAGCACCGCACCCGCAAAACCATGTACCAGGCCATAGGCCCCATTTGGGAAGCCAACCACATGTGGCTGATCATTACCGTAGTGATACTTTTTGTAGGTTTTCCGGATATTTACAGCGAGATGTGTACTTACCTGCATATTCCTTTATTGATTTTGCTATTGGGCATTATCGCCCGCGGTACGGCTTTCACCTTCAGAAATTATGATGCTATTAAGGACGAAAAAACACAAACGTTTTATAACCACATGTTTGTATACTCCAGCTTTGTTACGCCCTTATTTTTAGGCATTATAGCGGGCAGCGCCCTATCCGGCCAGATAGATCCTACGGCGACCGACTTTTTACACGCCTATGTTTTTAGCTGGTTTAACTGGTTCTCCGTAGCTGTAGGTCTTTTTACAGTAACGCTTTGCGGTTTCCTTGCGGCGATTTATATTGTGGGAGAAACAGATAGCATTGACGACATTAAGCGCTACATCAAAAAAGCAAAAATATTTAATATAGTAGCTGTTATTTGTGGCGGGCTGGTTTTCATCGCTTCTGAAATAGAGCACGTTGGCTTATCCAAATGGATCTTCGGCAATACAATTAGTTTGGTAGCTGTAATAGCTGCCACTTTATCCCTTGTATTGCTTTGGTTTATTATCTCCGAACAAAAGAACAGGCAATGGATTAGGCTATTAGCCGCTTTCCAGGTGAGTATGATCCTGATATCGGTTGGATCAACCCGTTTCCCAAGGTTTGTGATATTTAAAGGCGGCAGCTCGATGTCATTGCTGACAGATCATGCAACTGCAAATACTATTGATGATCTGGGAATTGGCTTATTGGTTGGCAGTATGTTTATACTGCCGGCGCTGGGGTATTTGTATTATAGTTTTCAGCGGAAGGAAAGATAGTTTTTGTCTGAACTGAATTAAACGAATTATTGAATTATTGAATTATTGAAATTCGATAAATTCTTCAATTCGACAAATTCCGGTTCAGACATCCCACCATCCCCTACTATCTTTTTCAGGATAAAAATACACTCCTGTAATATTACATTTGTAACAACCCAATTGTAACGCGTGAAGAATTATCTTAAAATATTATCTATCGACGAGTACTCCATCACTCCGAAATACCTGCAGCTGTCCAACGCCATCATCAGGGCTATCGAAACCGGCGACATTGTTAAGGATGATATGCTGCCATCTATCAATGATTTGAGCTTCGCTTTAGACACCTCACGTAATACAATCGAAAGGGTTTATAAGGAACTGAAAGATAAGGGCATAGTAAGCTCGGTACCGGGTAAAGGTTTTTTTATATCGAACACTGATTTTCAGAAGCCACTGAAAATATTCCTGTTATTTAACAAGCTAAGTGCGCACAAAAAACTCATTTACGATGCATTTGTAGCCACTATCGGCGAACTGGCCACCATCGATTTTTACATTTACAACAACGACTTTTACTTTTTTAAAAAGATCATGGCCGAAAGCTTTAACAGCGACTACGCCAAATACATCATTATCCCCCACTTTTTGGACAATGAGACCAAAGCCCACGAGATCATTAATACAATCCCCAAGGATAAACTGATCTTGTTAGATAACCTGGTACCGGCTATAAACGGCAAGTTTGCAGCCATTTATGAAAATTTTGCCTCGGATGTTTATGAAGCACTTAAAAGCCTTACACACAAACTAACTAAGTATCATAACATCAAACTAATCTTTCCGGGTAAAACATACCATTCTAAAGAGATATTGAAAGGTTTTCTTAATTTTTGCAGGCAATACGCGTTCGATTATGAAGTAGTTGAATCATCGGCAATAGAAGCCATCCAGAAAGATACAGTATACATCAGCCTAACAGAAGATGACCTGGTCGAACTGATCAAGAAGATCATCGCATCCGATTTAAAGATAGCTAAAGATGTGGGTGTCATCTCCTATAATGAAACCGCCTTAAAAGAGATCATCCTGGATGGCATCACCACCATATCAACCGATTTTAAACTCATGGGCAGCAAAACAGCAGAATTTGCTTTGAGTAATTGCCATGAACATTTCGCGGTTCCGTTTAATGTGACGTTGAGAAATTCATTGTAAAGCCCAACCCAGCCCCCTCT
>Ga0075366_10000304_pt1 | contig 22230 bp, 27 predicted proteins | sample EndMethybrTD3031_FD_72351 | JGI IMG/M metagenome (GOLD analysis project Ga0075366, IMG submission 72351) | Populus endosphere microbial communities from Tennessee, USA - Endosphere MetaG P. TD hybrid TD303-1 | ecosystem: Host-associated > Plants > Roots > Endosphere | place: USA: Tennessee...
CTCAGCTGACTATTGCCGGCCGGCCGAGATCCACTTAATCTGTTTGACAAAAATTGCTGCAAAATACTTTATATCACCCAAGACGTTAGAATCCTAAAACATCAGAACCATTTAGTAGCACAAATAGCAGTGCGGTTCCAATCACCATAATGCTCAGGCATATATAAATAAACGTCCGTATCCAAGAATAACGCCTGAAAAGCCAAATCGTTGCAGACCATCCGGCAATCGGTATCAGGAGTGCGCGCAGACCAGAGCCGCCAGGTAAAAGGCTCAGCAATAGCACAATCACGCTTAATCCTAACGGGTACGCCCAAAGTGGAATATCGTTTATGTGCCTAGAAGGTGATTGAGCCGACATTAGTTATTCAGCTCCCCGCAATGCTGTTTAGTCCAAGCCTTGGCGTTTTCCTCCGCTGTTATGGCACCTAAAGCCGCTCCCATTGTTTGTGACGGGTCTTGAGCGACTTTCTCAAATGCTAGGCGCTGTACATGGACATTTGGCTCAACTTCTTCCGGTGCTACTTTTTCCAACTTAGCCATAGCATCTGCGAAGTCCGTTGCTTTATCAGACTTTACCCCCGGTAATAAGGTGGAAGAATAGGCACTGCCGGTGGCATTTTTCAGCTTTTCCCTTTGTTCTTGGCGCATACTGCAATACGCAGCGACAGAGCGCTCGGTACGATTCAAAACAGCAAACAGCCCGGCGAGTAATACAATGACTATTGCGACTACGGCAATTTGCCATCTGTATTTTTTGACTAATGCGATTAGATTCCTGTTTTCAGCCATATGCTATACAAACCTTTTGACTGCCCGCTCAAGCACTGCCTTAAAATCTTTGATAATTGCCCAGTGACTTACCGGCAAGAACTCTTTTAATTCTCTTGTAAAGTCAATCTTTGTACTCTGAACAAGTGGCAACACCTGGCCTAGTAGCCCTTTTTGCTGTACCGATACGAAACCCTTTTGCAAAAGGTAGTAAAGGTCGTAGTAATCGCGCGGCTTTTTACGATCGAGCAGAGCAGCAATTTTGCCGCCCACTAACTGTTCCTGGGCTAGAACATGTATGAGGTAGGGCGGTATAAAATCGCTGGCCACCGTGTCCGTGTCGCTCTCCAGGTGCTTCTCTCTAAATGAGGCTTCAAAGCGCAGCGTTATGGTCATTTGCCCTAATTCAAACTCAATCAATGCGAGGTAGCCGCCGCTGGTTTTCTTGCTCTCTAATATTTTTGAACTGATGCCTTCACGCTTTATTTCTTCAAGGGTGTGCAGCATGGCCGTTTCGATCTCATCAACATTATGTAAGGTGGAGCCAAAATCTAAATCTTCCGAGAAGCGAGGGCTGCCGTAGACAATACGCAGAGCAGTACCGCCCTTAAAGTAAATCTCTCTGGCCTGGGGCTGCTGGTAAAAGTAGGACAAGAACAGATGTTGCATGTACTCACGCCACACGTTTAGCTCGGTCGTCTGGTACTTGGTACTAAGTGTTTTAATGCTATCAGTTGTTATCATATACAGCCTTTACTAATTCCATGAGCTTCTTGCGGTTATACAGTTTAGCGTAAGCTACTAATTTTCGTTTACTTAGCATTCCTGGCTTAATGTATAGCCGGTCATTCATTGACCTTTTACCTAAAGAGACAAAATAGAGGTAGTCTACAAGTGCCTTTTCTGGCTCTGCTATTAAGAAAGCCTTGTTATTTTCCATTTCACTAAAGTACACAAAATCGTCCTTTAGTGAAATACGATTATTCGAGCTAACAAGCCGATAGCCAGTGTAGGCTTCGGGCTTAATAGTGAAGTATGAGTAAGCTCGACTATTAACGACGAAATCCCGCGTAGGCTTAGTCGTTGCAGAGGTAATAGAATAGGGCATTTCTGGCAATATACCCCAGAACGCCAAGGCATATTCAAAAGAGATATAAGACGGCCGGTAGAGGCTGTTTGCTATAATTTCACCACTTGGGAAATCAGTCTGAAGCGCATACATGCCTTGCTTCAAACGCGCTAACAAACCTTCCTCTGTTTGCCTTCGCAGAAAGAGTTTTGTTTGCTTAGGGGTAGTATGAAAAATGCTCTCAAAGTCCTGTACTGTAAATGTACGCACATTCTTTTTGAGTAACGTTTCTCGGACTTGTAATGGTTTCAGCAAAGTATTCATAGTGGGCCTTTACTGAAATGAGTATACACTATTTATGACCTTTTATCAATATACTTATACAGCGTACCCCTAGAGATACTAAACATTTCCAGTAGTTCCCCTACTTGATACTGCTTACTGTCATACATTTTTTGGAGCCGCTCAATCTTCTTAGGCTCTAAGATTTTCGGCCGCCCACCTTTTCGGCCGCGTGCCCTGGCTGCAGCAAGTCCGGCAGTGGTGCGCTGCTTTATAAGGTCGCGCTCGAACTCTGCCAGTGACCCGAAAATATGGAATACCAACTTGCCGCCGGGCGTGGTGGTGTCTATGCTTTCGGTCAGGCTCTTAAATCCTACTCCTCTATCGCCCAGGCCATTTACTAAGTCTATGAGTTCGCGTAGGGTGCGGCCGAGCCGATCTAAACGCCACACAACCAGCGTGTCGCCCCCTCGTAAAAGATTCATGGCCTTTTCTAAGCCTTCACGCTCGCTACTATCCTTGCGGGTAGATATTTTATCAGTGAATGTATATTCTGCCGCGCAGCCAGCCACTTTTAATGCGTCTAGCTGCAAATCTAAGTTCTGTTCATGCGTCGAAACGCGGGCGTAGCCGATTAGCATTACACCTGCTCCAAGTCGTTAATTACAGACTTGGTTACTTGGTAGCAAATTTGCGCAGTATGGAGAGTAGGTTTGAAGCCAGCTTTTACTTGCTCGCGTGGGTGAATGTAATTGCGGAAACCTTTTAGAGGCTGTGCGAATAGCTTTGTATCTTCGCCAATGTGTCCCACTTCCTTGGCGACGTTGATTAGAATCTCAAGATGCCATTTTGCTATCGGCAACTGCGGCGCTGAGCTGGCGCGGCAGTATAACTCTTGATTTGCGGTAGCGTAGGCAAACAGCATGCCCTCAACTGCGCTCCCACAGGAAAAGACCACCGACATTGGCATGTTGGCTCGCAAGCCGTTGCCCGCCTCCTTCAGCCGATCTTGTATAACGGCTTTCACATCCTCGCCAATGACTAGGTTACTTGCGTCTGCATTGCCAAAATCTGCTGCCAAAAACTTGGCTTCCTCTTTTTTGCCCCAGGGATAAGGGTTGCCACAGGCTGGGCAAAAGTCTGGCACGTCCAGATTTTGACAACCCCCTATTACGTTAGGGTAGTGCTTGCAGCCGAGCATATCGGCGTGGCACTCCGGACAGTCAACAAGGGTTGGCTTGCCGCACTGTGGGCAGTAATCCTTGCCATCAGAATCGTTTCGGCCAAAATGCTCAGTTATCTTGTGGCCATTCATGCACACCTGCGATAGGTATTGCTGAGGCTGTGACATGGCTAACATACGTGCGTTTTTCGCCTTTACTGATTCTAGAGTTCGGCTAAGGTGAGAGGAAGGCATGTATGTATTGTACAAAAACAAGTTAGGCAGATAAATAAGTATACGTTGTTTTTTATACGGATTTTTGTACGTTCTCCTACACTTTAGGGCAAGTCGCAGAATACAAGTTGCGGCCACGTATAAAAAACGGTGGTTTTTTATACTCTACGAGGGAACAATTTGAGTAGCGTGAGTTGACAAAGATGCGGAAATAGTGTAAATTAAAGTAAATCTATAAAATACAAAATCAACAAAACAAGAAGAGCAACAACTATGAGCGAACAAGCGCCCCAACCAATGCATGAACTAAAAGGTACGGAAGGCCAACACGACCATGTTCAATATGCAGCGGCTGAAATACCTAGTAGCACTCCCGATAGTCCGACACTCGAACAGTCATCGCTGCCTGCGGTAGCAGGCGAAGGTCTTGAAGACACAGAGTTGCGTGCAAGCACAGAGACAGCAGAAGAACAGAGAGAGGCTTACGCAGCATGGCTTGAAAGGCGCGATATCGACCCGGCAAGCACACCTCATCTCACGATGAGCCATCGAGAGTTTGAGATGTTTAGGAATGCCCCTACAAGCTATCAGGGCTACACTAGGGAACTCTACGGAATACCGCAGGGCGATCAAGATAACTGCCAGTATGCATTGGTAGACATAGAGCCGGAAGCTCCCGATCAGCCGCACCAACCCCTGCTAACGATCGTTAATGAAGCAGACTTTGGGACGGTGATTGATCGTGAAGTGGTTGATATGGACTTTGAACAGCCCGACTCAGACCCGGACAATCCCTCAACGCCCGAGAGGCCGGCTGGCGCGCTAAAAACAGTAGATATCAGCAAGACGCTTGTGGAGTCAGGGCAAGGACTACGAGCGTTCGCTGAAACATTAATGAGAGAGCAAACAACCGACCCATTTAGCACCCAAAACGGAGATATAGGAATACGGGCGGGCGGACTCATGCCTGGACAACAAGATGCATATGTCTGGACGACTAATCCGATCACTAAGTCTGTTGAGTTAACCCTCGCCTTTCCCGGCCAATACGACTCGGTTTGCGTGGTACGCGGCCAGAGCCGAGAAGCGGCCAACGGCAAACCTGGCATGGCTCAAATTGACAATCCACAAGAAGTATTCAAAATTGAGGGTGAAAATCTAGCCGAGCTGCAACAAATATATAGGGACCTATATCAGCAGCCGCACTATGCACTGACTGATGCGCAAAGAGAAGATCGCGACCAGCTTTATGATGGTTATTTGAGACATCTCATTTCTAAACAGGCAGAATCCAACGAGAGGCAAGAACAGGCCCGACGAGATGATGAGTATCGGCGGTATCACCAGCCTCAACTTCGGGCGCGTGAAATCCCGCGTTCATAGGGTGGTGGTTTCTTAGTACCGACTACATAGACATGTGATTGGCATGAATATTTTTGCATTTACGAGTACGTTGCTGCCGACGCTTCACATATTTGCCCGTAATGTCGCCGACTAGTTGCTCGGCAAGCTGAGTGAGCTTCTGGCCTTTCGCTTCGTCAACTGATTTCACAAACTCTATGTGTCCCCATAGTTTATTGAGATCGTAAGTTGTAGCTGCATGGCCTAAGCTGCCCACTCGCTGTACTTCGCGTATAAGTGCCTGCATCTTGCTTCTTGGTATCGTAAGTCTGTTGTTGACCATCAGGCCGGTTGTACGCTGTATTTCATTAGCGTCCATAATGGTGTTTTTGCCACGCCCGATAATATAGCCATGACGACGTACCAGCGGCATTATTACGCTGATTGCGCCCCGTGTACTTTCACGGTCGCCTGAAATGGTCATATCATCCACGTATATAGTAAACTTTAGATTTACAGATTGGGTATATTCAAAAACTTCAGCAGCCATTGGTCTGAGAGCTAAGTTGCACAGCATGGGGCTAGTGGTTGCGCCCTGCGGCAAGTGACCGTGGTGAGTGGTCAATTTAGTGAGCACCATCGCAACGTCGTCAGAGCACCCCAGGTCATTGCGCCAGACAGCAAAAACCCGTTTGTAAGGGATACTGGGGAAGCAGTTTTTAACGTCTAGAGCTACAACAACCGGCTGGTTAATGTGTGGCCGTGCATTGTCGAGTATTGAGCGGCCAGGCATACCGCCGGTGAGGTAGCCCGGCAGTGTAGGCGCAACCGATTTTAGGAGACTATTATAGATACGCTGTTGTACCGCTTTGAGCGCTCTGTTAGGGTTGTCGATGTGTCGCCAGCCTTTTGATGTGCCGTCCGGCCGATCACCCTTATAAACGTCAAATGACGCGTAATGTGCAGCCGCTCGGTCGGCCAGGTCGCGGAGTTCCCTTTCTGGCACTCGTAACAATAGGCATAACCTGCGCATCGAGTTGAGCGGAAAAACCGGCCTAGGGTCTATCGTCATGGGTGCCTACCAGGATTTGCAACAGATTTTCAGCCAAAAGGTGGGTATCCTTAGCAGGCAGATTGTGTATATCCTCGTCGCTGGAAGCGAGCAGGGCAAACAGGTAGTAAGGGACACTAAGCGCACTACAGATGTCCTCGATAACTTCTGTAGCTGGTATACGATCGCCAATTTCCAGCTTGGAAATGTAACCGGAAGTTTTACCGATACGTTGCGCTAACTCGGACTGTGATAGCCCGCGCATACGGCGCAAACGCTTGATTGCTTTTGCATATTGCATAGTTGGTCTCCTTTTCTTAGTAGTCAACAGAGTTGGCTACAAGGAAAAAGAGGTAAAGCCGACACATTACCGAGTAGTTTCCCAAAGGGTCTTGCTTAATTTCTCCACCGCTTTAGCAATTTGCTTGGTATCCCGTACGGCGATGCCGTGGTCGAGAGCTTTCAGCTCCTTGCATAAAGCAATGTACGTGTCGTTGTCCATCACCCCCTGCTCTTTAAGTTTGTTGATAGCCAGTTTGAAGCTGGCAGATGGTGTATTCCGTTTCATTGGATACCCTCCACTTAAATTTGTTTAACCGATGTAAAACATCGAGTAGCCAAATGGGTCACATGGTCTAAGAGGTGATGGACCGGACTTTACCCTTCCTCGGGAGCGACCGCTTGCGTCGCCGAGTAGCTAAGGTCGGAACCGGTAGACGGGACGACGAGAGACTCGCGAACAATGGTGCAGGGGGTTTGTTGCAGAGCTGTGAGGCTCCGCGGCCAACTCATCCGTATGATGAGCGCCATGAGTGCCGAATTTAATCGACGGGTACGACTATTACGCCGCCTGTGACCTGAGCAGTTATCTTTTAAAGAGCGCGTCTTTAACGCTGCTATCCATTATAAAGGAAATAACACTGTGTGTCAATATATTATCACTGTCAGTGATAATATATTGCTTAGCCCACTAAAAACCCTTGAAATACTGAGCCACCAGCGTGCTGGCAATACCAAACGCAAAACCCACGGCTGCGGTAATGATAATCGTCCAAATCTTAAAGCCTCGATCTGAGACGTACCCCTTATACACGCCGTTTCTGTCCTTCAGCTCGCCTACAAGCTCGCTCAGACCTAGCAAATCATCAATATTTAGTCGTACCTCGTCTATAAGCCGCACCAGCTTCGCATGTACGTCGGGGTGGTCTTTCTCTATAAGCCGTAGGTCGCTATTGCCCTGGCGTATAAAATACTCGTAGTAAATCTTCGATATTTCCACGCTGTTTAGTTGAACCCGCCGTATCATTTTGCTTTGAGGCCGGAACGAATAGCGGGCAAAAATAAAAAACCTGTTTGGTAGTAATTCCTTGACCTGGCTTAAAAGTGCGTTCAAACCTCGTGCTGAGTGAGGCAGGTCATTGCCCGACGGCAGTACGGAAACAGCAAGCTTATGTATCTGTTCGAGCTGCTTTTTAGCGGCACGTATTGTTTTGGGAGTACCGTACAGTGTTTTGCGTAGCACTTTGGACGTCAACTGTGCAGCTTCCATCACAGCGCCTCCCTGACAAGCAACCCGTACCGCTTCCGCGCATAGTCGTAGCTATTCTTAGACAACCCTATCTTCTCCAATGCATCTTCCAGCTTCATGCCACCTTTGACGCTCCGCACTACAAACATGTCACGCAGCAGCCCCGGTGTCACCTGCTTGCGTATGTCGGCTTGCTTGGCAGCCTCGGTAATAACCTGTTCAAGAAGGCGTGGCGTATACGGGAACAAAACATCTGTTATGTCGTATTGCTTGGTGTAGTCATCGAATACCTGGGCAATATGTGCGGGCAATTTTAGCGCCCGGTCTTTGGCCACATCTTTGCCACTGTGCTTCACCCATAGTTCAGGCTGGTACTTATTGGAGAAATCGAAGTTGCCAACCCTAAGCTCTAGTAATTCCGCTTTCTTAATGCCGGTTTCCAGCAACAGCAGTACCAACAAATAGGCACGCGGGTCGTGGCTGGCTGCATCCAGCAGTCGCTTGCATTCGTTCTCAAACAGCAGATCGGGCGCTGGTGATGTTACCACGGCCGCGCGTATGCCATAAGCCGGGTTTTTAGATAGCACCTTTTCGGTGTCCGTCAGCCAGCGGAAGTAGTTACCCATTGCTGATACTTTCCGGCTTACGGATTTGTCCGTTAGGTTACTGCGGAGCCGACCAATCCAATCCTGAATATCACCCCTCTGGACGTCTGAGAGCCGTTTTGAGGCCATGAATTGCCCAAAAGCTATAATGTCCGCCCTGAAATCGTCCGGCGTGTAGCGCGAGCTGCTAGCACTGCTTAGATACGCATGATACGCCGGAACCGTTGCCAAGATGGTCATATCGGCCGTAGGCGGCGTAATACTGTATGCCTGGGGCTTCGTACCTCGGTAGCTGCGTCCGTTAAAGAGTGTTCCCTGCTCTCGTTTCATAGCTATAGTATATCACTTCGCAGAGTTACAAGGAACTCTCCACGCTGGGCTGCCCTTACCCTAGAAAATCAAAAGCTGAAGCATCAAAATGGCAAGCCAGAAGGCTTGTAATGAATAGACGGTGGTGAGAGTGGCGTAACTCTGCGAAGTAACTACTCCGATGGGTCGTCGAGCTGTTCGGCCGCAAGTCCGGCAACGGGTATGGTGCGCCGGATAACCTGGCCGTGCAGCCGCTTGTCAGAGTGAACTACGCATTTTAATTTGATTTCGGTTTCTTCAGACTGTATCCATAGCTGCGAGAAAATGGGTGTTTTACTGTTAGCGTGAAGCCAATTGAATGTAGTTTCTACACTGTTTTCCGTGCCCAGGTGCTCGTCCTCACGCGGCTTTTTTATATTCGGTAATTCAAACGAATACCGATGGAATGTGTCCATAAACATGCTACTTACACCCCGGCCGAATGGCTGCGGCGCACGAGTAACAGGTACAAACTTATCTGCAAAATCATCCAGCTCAATGAATATTGCTGGCTGAAGTGCGGTAATTTCAATGTCAATATTTTTGTCCGACCGTGTTGCTATGATGTCTAGTTCAACTGCATAGGTGCATTGCAGAGCGTCTTCTAATGCTTCCAACTCTTCGAGGTGCGCTTTTAAACGATCTACCTTGGCTTGGTGCGTTTCTCCGCCCAAGGCCAAGGCTGCGCTGGTTGAAAAGGCAAGCAACGGATTGGCAGCGGGTGCCGGACGGCTAATTTCTACACGATATTTTGCTATTAAGCCCGATACTGAATATTTGCGGATTGTGCCAATGATAATATCGTACTTGGGTATGGCATCTTGTAGATCGTCGAGTTGCTGCTGCAGTCCCGCCACCTTTTTCCGCTCGTCACGCCAGACACTATAGCAACTTGCCAGCACTACCACTGAGAATACCGCTATGCTTGCCCAGCTCGGCACATGCGGCATGTTACTTTGGTTTGCCACAAATAAGCCGACGCCGATTGCATCAAAGAGCCAAAACACTTTTGATACGCAACGCAGCAAGACCAGTTTAATGTATTCAATTACCTTGCTCATGCCCTACTTACATTATATGCTTAATAGCTTTTCAGGAGTTATCCCCCTTTTTTGTATTTTTACATCACGGCTTTAGCCAGATCTTTAACTTCATAATTCTTAACAATGGATTTCTTACATTATATTTCTTGCAATTACCCCTGTTGATTTTGCTCATTATTGCCGCCGCTCCTGCGGTTTTTAAGCTTAGAACGCTGGACACGGCACGTTGTGATTGTAGGAACGGGCGTAAGTATTTACAGTCTTTTATGTTTATGTTTTCGTATATCGTTCCGGTCATGGTTTTTTGAGAATTGGCGTGTCGGCTCCAACGTAAACAAGCCAGCGGGGTGCTGGCTGCACAGTTTTAGCTCCTTGGCTGCTAGGTTGCTGTCTGGGCGTTTTTTATGATGCCGAAGAAGTACCCGGCTGGGCTTTTGATGCCATACCCCTGCTCTGTTGCCATACCCAAGAAACGAATTATAGCGTTCTTGAACTTCCAGGCCAGTGACAGTACGTAGTTGGTGATTTTTTCGTCCAGCTTGAGCTGTTCCATAACCTGTAGAGCGTTTTTACGCACTTCCCACGTTTCTTTGATTTTAGAGAGAGTTTTAGTCGCCCAGTTACCACCTCGCTTGCTTATCATACGGGCGAAGTAATGTGAGGCTGGTTGTTTGTCAGCCAGTTTTGTAGCAAGCTCGGCGGCTGTTTCTAACTCGGCGCTGTACCCCTGTTTGTGAAGCTCACGTAAAGTTTTTAGGATGCATTGTCTATAGAGTCCCTCAGGGTCGAGTGCGCCTATATTGTCTAAAACCTTGATCAAGTCTTCCCAAGATTTAGAGATTGGCTTTACGATGATTAGTTTTGTGTCTATGTTTGGTACTGGTACAGGGGTGATTATTTGTATCCCCTCTGCCAGGCTTCCCTGTTTTTGTTTGAATTGAGCCGTTTTTGCGGCGAGTATGCCGCTTAGTGATTCGGTGGTGCTCATTATACCTATATCCCCTGTTGGTTGCATTTTTATTCTTCGCAGGGGTACTAAAAAGCAAAAAATCCCTTTCGGGATTTCTGCAGTGGTCATCACTTAATTGTGAATCTATAGCTATAAAGGTAATATACCTCAATAGCCCAGACGTGTCAACGCCTCAACCACTAGAAACCCTACTGTGATCTAGTGACATGCCAGGCGAAAATAGCTATAGATTCACCAAGTCGATGAGCACTAGACTACTAGTATAATAATGCTAAGGGCTTATGTTTGCAACAGCTAGAGTAGATTTTTCTGTACGATTAAGACGATAAATAAGAGTTAATGAGTGTGTAAACGTATACGTACACGTAAACGTTTACGTAATTGTATACGTTTACGTGTACGTTGTACTTGCCCTTAGTTGAAACAGGTGTGATATAATACGTATACGTAAACGTAAACGTTAATTCAACAGGGGAATAATGAGGGTATTTTGTATCACAAACAACAAAGGAGGGGTGGCAAAAACAACCAGCGCCGTTAATTTAAGCTACGCAATCGCGGAGAAAGGCCACAGAGTGCTACTCGTGGATACCGACCCGCAATGTAATGCAACGTACTCCTTAATAGGTAGCCTAGAAGCATCCGACAGGACATTATTTGATGTCCTTACGGGAGAAACTACATTAGACCAGGCGATAGTAGCGACAAAGCACAGTAATCTGTTTGTTGTTCCGTGCTCAATTGATCTAAGTGCCGCCGATATAATGCTGGCCTCAGCGCACGGTCGTGAACGCCGCCTTGAGAGAGCACTAGAGAAGGTAAAGGACTCATTCGATTACGTAGTTATCGACACGCCGCCACAGCTCGGAGTGCTCACGATAAACGCGCTCGTTGCTTGCACAGATGTACTTATACCGTTTTCATTGACCACCTATGCGCTTATCGGCATAAGTATCCTGGAGAAAACTATGCAGGAGCTGCGTGACAATCTAGGGGTAGAGCTGCCGGTACTAGGGGTCTTTGCCACTATGGACGATCACACGGTAATCAATCGCAATGTACTAGAAGCCATCAGGATGAGATTTAAGGATAAGGTGTTTGCCTCTGTTATACCTCGAAATATTGCTGTAGAGGAGGCGCACAATCAAACCTCGTCGGTGTTTGAATACCAGCCTGGCAGTAAAGGAGCACATGCGTATGCAAACTTAGCGGCAGAGGTATTGGAGCGAGCAAAGAATGGCTAAGAAACCGTTTGTTAATCCCCTGACACGCTCAAGCGAAGACAATTTGAATTTGCCAGCTCAACCCGAAAGTAAGAGGGGAGAGCCGGTACTTGCACCGCGAGAAGAAGCGAAAGAGAAGAAAAAAGCTTTTGAAGATACCCACCAACGCTTTACGGCTTGGGTAGACAAAGACCTAAAGCGTCAATTTGATGATCTGGCGGCCAAAAAAGGAATGACTAAATCAGCTCTGCTTGATGAAGCCATAACAGCTCTTTTGCATAGACAGGAGCGAAAGCCGTACACGCGCCGCGCCAACTAGGTCGTATACGTACACGTAAACGGCTAGATTTTTGTAAATATATTTTCTAGTCTAAAAAAGAAAGTGTATTTTACGGTATATACACTTTCTTTTACTTTTATATCTGTTATTTATAATTCATATCTCTACTTACTATTATATATAAATATAAGAAAGAGGAAGGACTTAGGGGGTTTTACGTAAACGTTTACGTGTACGTATACATGAAAGAATTTTAAAGCGTGTTGCCCTCGCTGCATTGTTAATTGAAGCAACCAACAAAAAGCGAGTTTTTGCCGCTTGCTTCAATTAACAACACACCGCTGGCTTTGTCAGAGGTAGATGAGTGGGAAATAGCCATAAGCTGTATAATCTAACCAATGGTCAAGGCCGAGCCGCAACACCGTAAGAGACTTAATCAAAAGCAACTTTCCTTGCTTCATATTATCTACAGGTTCCGTTTCGTGACCACTGATCTGGTGGCTCGATACCAGGGTAAAAGTAATAGTACAACCGTTTACCCACGGCTAGCAACGCTTATGGAGCAAGGCTATATAGGGCAAAATTACAGCCCTGAATATCGTTTGCGCGGCCAATATGCAACTTATTACTTGCTACCGCCGGGAATTCGTGCGCTCAAGAAGCGCACGGACGTAGCTTATTCATCGAAGGTGCTGCACAATATTTTGGCCGATCGCGACGCTTCAGAACAGTTTATCAATCACAATTTAGAGGTATTTGAGGCGTATTGTCAGATGAAAACACATTATGGTGACCGACTGCAATTTTTTACTAAGAGCGACTTGGCTGCACACGAGCACGATCACTTCCCAAGCCCCTTACCGGATGCATACATCCGGCTAGAAAGTGATGGGGAAGTGAGGCAATACTTCCTTGATCTTCACCATGAGACGCGACCATTTTTTGTAGCGACACGGCGGCTCAAGCAATACGCAGCGCACGCAGACAGCAAGGAATGGGAGGCAACAGATAGTGAACTACCTAAAGTTCTTGCTCTATGCGATACGCAAACAATGCAAAAGCGCCTTCAAAAGCGTATAGCCAAAGAAGATCACTCAAACCTTAACTTCTTAACTACTACAAAGGACGCGCTCAAAAAGCTGGCAGATAACGCAAACGTGTGGCAACCAGTCAGCGAGCCGGAGGCATTACAGAGCCTTGAGGCTGCTTAGCGGACGTGGGACAGGAACAGTGCATTTAAAGCCCCTTAACGTTGCTCAGTCGTCGGGTTGCTAATCTTACCGCTTTTCTTTGTTTTCGTGGCTCCTGCGGCTTTTGAGCGCGTCACAGGCACATATTTCTTGGCGTAGTTGGCTCGTGAAGCGGCTATGACACGTTTTTCTTTGGCCTCGTCATACTCATAGTTCAACGGAATAGTCTCACCAGATACTGGCGTTTGCGAATCACTAGCGCCTATCGGTTTTATCCTGGCAAAAAAGTTGTAGGAGGGAAGGTTAGCGATTTCACCTACGCCAACCCAAGGCTGGAAACGGGGGAGTAGCAGCTGCTCGTCCATTGGATTGCCGGTGCTGAAGCTGACCACTGTTCCAGCGTTATTTAAGATATTGTAAACTACGTCGCGGTCTTGTTGAGATGTTGACTGTTCGGCCATGAACATGTGCAGGCCGTACTTTCTTGCTTCGGCCAGCATTTCGACGAATGTACTTGTGGCAAAGTTTTGGAACTCATCAATGTAAATGTAGAATGGCCGCCGGTCCTTTTCGCGCATTTTCCCGCGTCGCTGTCCGGCCAGCTGTAGACGCGCAAGAATCGAGGTGCCAAACAGGGTAGAAGTTGCTTTAACAAGGTTGCCTTTAGAGAAGTTACAAATCAAAATCTTGCCATTATTAACAATGTCGTCAAAATCGATAGTGGACTTTGGCTGATCCATGACGCGCCGCACGAAAACAGCCGTCAGGAATCGGCCGACCTTGGTTGTGACACCAAAACCCATCTTTACGCGCTGATATTCGCCACCTTGGTCAAACTCATTATTCCAAAAGTTTTTAAGCACTTCGTCGTCGAGCTTTTCTACTACTTTCTTGCGGAAATCCTTATCGGTAATGAGCTGATAGATTGTAAACAGGGTAGGGTCTTTTGTCGTGAACGCCGTATAAATGGCGTTACGCAATACTGCCTCAATGCGGCTGCCTCCACTATCATCATCAGAAAAAAGCTTACGGAAAATCTCAACAGTGTACTCTGTTATAAGGTACTTTGCCCGCTCCAAATCATCGCCCTCTAGCGACGGGTCAAGTTCGAGAAGATTAAAGCCAACCGGGTACTCCAGATCGTCAGGGTCGAAGTAAATCACGTCATTAAGCCGCTCTTTAGGTATGTGCTGTAGAAGTTCAAGTGCCATATCACCGTGCGGGTCGAATACAGCGACGCCCTTGCCGTTTTTGATGTCTTGGATGATAGCGTACAGCATCATAGTTGTTTTACCGTTGCCAGTGGCGCCGACCACATATACGTGCCGTGCTCGTTCGGCGGCTGACAGACCTATGGCTGTCATTTGTCCTTGGTGATTGCTTCGGCCGATCACAACATCAACGTCTGTACCTCGCTTTAGGGCGAGGGTTGCTGGCAACGTGCGGCTTAGCGACTGTACGACGTTCTCACTAGAGGTAGTTAGCGCTGGGAAGTGGTAAAGATCGGCAACCTCTGCCGCCGACAGAATATTTGAATTGTCGCCGAAAAATGCAGGCAAGCGGCGTTGGAACATAAATAATCGGTATCGACCCTTGAGCCAAATAGGGAAGTTATGCCGCGCTCGAAGTGACTGGTAATTGGTGTCAAAGGCGCTAATTGTGGCGTTGAGCGCTTTAGTACGCAACTTACGCCGGTCTTTATTGTCGGCAGTAATAAGCGCTCGCACTTCTGCGCGGAACAGTGGTTGATGCACTTTTTCGTTGATGGAGCTGTTCACCTCTTGCTCGGCCGCGTTAATAGAACGTGCAGGCTTGATCTTCATATCGACTTGCTGCTGGTGCTGCCTTTGGGGGTTAGTAACTGAAACGCTTGTTTGCGCAGAGCTGTGCATGAAGTCAGTTACAAAGTACATGACCCCTGATATTAGCTTGAATATACCGCCAAAAACCATCTTGAAAGGTGAACGACCACTATGTTTTGTCAGCAAATCGTCATTTCGCAATATCTTCTGCGCGATAATAGCAGCGTCACGAATGATTGCCGGTTTAAGCACGACTTGGAAGGCTATCTGTTCGTCGTCTTCTAACTCTGCCATTGCGCTATTGAGGTATGCAAAGGGGTCGTGCTCAGTGAAAGAGGTTTGAGTTTTAAGAGGTAAATAGTAGGGTTTTTGCTGCCTAAAATCCAAAATCCGTGTATTTTTGCTGTTCAGAGTTTGCGGTACATAGTCTTTAGTCGGCCGAACGCGAGCGCTGCTCAAGTGGGCGGTAATGGCATGGCGAATTGCATCAGCTTCTTTCTCCGGCACTTTGGCAATGTAGCGCACCCCTCTAGACTTAGTGCCAGTTACTTCTAACGACATGACCAGTCTTTTGCGCAGCATACGTTCTCTTATGCTGCGCAGTGTGTTTATGCCATGCAAAATAGTAAAGAGTTCCTTAACCTGTAATGGCGTCCTGTCGGCTGATGCCGGTGGGGTGATTTCGAGAAAAGCCGACTTTTGCCTCATTAGCAACGTCCAATCCCAAAGCCGCGTGAGGAGGAAAAGCAAAACTAGCCCAACCAGTAGAACGGCAGCAACGACAACAAGTGTCACGAGATGATGACCTAAGACGGGCAGCCACGCGGTAACTTTTTCTATGGTATTTGTAATGTTGTCACTCATAACTCCCCCTAGTGAATAAAATTAAAGCTGGCGGCGGTCGATGCGGGCATGTCCCTATGGCTAACTACGTAAAGGCCGCGTGCGTTCATCTCTGATAAGTACCAGCTGCCGTCAGGATTTACTCGCTCGACAAATGTTACGTGGCCGAGATCGCCGCGATCGGTCTGTGCAATTGCGTATTGTTCCGGGGTATGGTCGACTTCATGGCCGTCATCACGTGCCCGGTCGTCCCACGTATTAGCGTTGCCCCAGGTGTTCGGAATGGTTTTACCAACTTGATCGCGTCGCGCATATACCCAATAAGTACAGTTGCCAGGCGCATATAGGTCGCCAGGATAGTAAAATCCCCCTAATATCGCAATACCTGTCGGTATCGGGTTGATTGTGTTCGGCGCTTCTTGCAAGGTAGCGTAGGCGTCTATCTCAGGGTCGTTACCAAAGATGCTCTCAAGTATCGCTCGCGGACTATCGGCTATTACTGCTACGGTCATTGCCGGCAGAAGGGTCAAGAACAGCATTATCCAAAGAACAATACGCAACTCTTTCATAGCAGCAATAACGCGCAATATAGTAATTACGGCGTTCATTTTTTCTTTTTGGTCGACTTAATAGCTTTCGGGTCAGTAGTAATGATCGGGTCTTCTTCTTCGGCTGCCACAACATGCACAGCAACGTGGTTCTCGTCGGCAATAATCAGCGCATCGCCAACGCCAGCTTTCCGTAAGTAACCTCGCTCATATTCACTAAGCCCAAAAGCATCCGCCACAAGTTCGATTGATGTTGACTCCTGTTTGAGTAGTATACGTAGGGCGCTTTGTGAAGCGATCGCCCGACCGTATTTATTTTCTAAAAAGTCGCTTACTTGCTGCGAAATGACGGCGACGGCTAGGTAATATTTACGAGCGCGGCGCGTAAGTCCGGCCACAAAACGCGCACTTTGTTCATGCTCCAATAGCAACCAGCCCTCATCTATAACCAATAACCTTTTTTCGGGGTTGGACTTCACTTTGTTTTGTACGAAATTCGCAATAATCATCATCATTACGGGGCGTAAGGACTCGGAAAGGTCTTTGATGTCAAAAACCACGAGCCGATTCTCTAGTTCGATGTTAGTATGCGAATCTAAGATGTCGGTGAGTGAGCCTTTTGTGTATTTTTCGAGGCGCAAACACAGTTTGTGCTGGCCGAGATCGTGCAGCTTAGTGTAGAAATCTGCAAGCAGCGGTGGCTTGCTGGTCGCCTCCTCATAGATGGCTATAATTGCCTTGTCGACGGCCGCTTTTTCTTCTTCGTCCAGGCCGCCAACCATTAATGATATTACCTCTGTTAAATCTTGTATATGCTCCGCGATATCCTCTTTACCGCGTGCGGTGGACGATGTGTCGAAAGGGTTTATTTTCTGTTCGGACTTTGCTGACAATCGTATGTACGTGCCGCCTACCTGTTCGGTTAATCTTTCATACTCACGCTCAGGGTCGATCACAATTACCTTAGTGCCCTGCGTGAGCTGCCGTAGAATCTCTACTTTAGTGGTGTAACTCTTTCCTGCCCCAGACGTAGCAAACATGATGCTGTTAGCGTTCTGCAGCTTGTAACGATCTAGTATGACGAGCGATTTATTGGATTGGTTGACGCCATAAAGTATGCCCCCTTCCTGCACTAGCTCTGATGACATAAAAGGAAAAGCTAATGCAGTAGTAGAGCTATTAAGGTTGCGCTTTTGTGCAAGTGCATTTTCGCCACGAGGCAATATTGATTGCAGCCCTTCTAGTTGTTGGTATGCTGCCGGTTTTACGTAGAATAAACGCGCAGATAGCGTGGACATGAGCATTTTAGTGACATCCTCTAACCCCTCTAGAGATTCGGATGTGATTGCAACGTAGATGCTCACTTGGAACAGTTTTTCTTGTCCCCTTTTGATTGCCGCAAATAATTCTTTTGCGGAGACTAGAGGGTCTTCCACGTCGGGGCCGACGAAGCTGTTTGTTTTTAGCTTAGACTGTCGGGTTGATTCTAGTTCGGTTATTTTACGCTTTAACTTACGAAGCGCCTCATTGCCATCAACTTGCTCGATGTGAAACGAGATGTCGGCATTGTGGTTGAAGTTAATGAGACTGTCGAGCCAATTTAGCTCTGCCTCATACGGATAGCCGGAAATAAAAAGCGTCCGAATATAGCGGTCGCCCATGACCAAGTAGTTTTTTTGCTCTTCCACGGATGCGTAAGAGATAACATCCATCGGGTCTTGCTCGCCGTATGGCAAAACGTACTGCTTCGGCCGTTCCGATCGTTTTTTCTTGTATTCTGCCAATTCTTGTATAGGGTTTTTCATAGTCACCTCAAATGTATTGTTTGCTTAGCATTTGTAAAGTGTGTGCCGTCAGTGGTTGGAGCTTGGCGTGCTCCGCATTATAGAAACCATAAAATAGTTCTAATACCTCAAGGCTAGATAGCTGTTGCGAGTGTATGCCGAGCTTTTTTAGTCCTTGTTCAACAATCTGTATGTTTAGCTCTAATTGATCTTTGACGAGGGCATCACTGGATTTGTTAGTGTTGGCATACGGCACCACAATGTAAAAGTGCCGAGTCAGAATCTTATTGGATTTTATGAGCTTCTTTACAAAGTTGGTGTACGCTTCGATTTGCTTACGATAGACCGCTTCTTTTTCAGTTTTGAGCCGCTTTTGATAGTCCTCTAGGTATTTGTCTACATCTAGCTCACGGATTTGAATGAGCACTTGAACGGGACAAGTGAGGGAGTTTAGGAAGCTCTGGTATGTCTCGATAATCGCGTCTTGCTCAGCCTCGCTTTTAAGCACAAGGTTGAGTGACGAAACTTGCAATACAGCCCTGTACTGCTCGTTAGGGAGTCTTAATATACCCTCCTCAACACCTCTGATTGCTATTTGTCGCCGAGAAGATATTTTGCTATTTGATTTCATGAATAGAGACACGAAGCTTCCCGTCCTTTCCGGTAGTAAACCTTAATTTCGCCCTGGGGTCGGACATTGCCTCTCGTATACGCACTGCATCGGCCAGGGGCACATCCGGCACGCTTAGTTGCTGCTTGGCCGCTGGTTTTTCTTGTTTGGCCGCCTTTTCTTCCGGTTCCTCAATGTCCCGAAGGTAAGCGTCCTGCTTGTTATACAAATAGTAGCGTGGCCGAGCATTGTACCGCGCGACTGTAATAATCCAGAGCAGCAATATTCTGTCTTTGACTCTAATGGAAAGTACGGCGCCGACAGTCTCAAGCGACACCACGATGGCTATTTTGTAAAAGACCAGTTGAAAGTTTGGCAGTGCAACTGCATACAGTAAAAAGCCGATGCAAAATGGTGCGAGCATCAAAACTAATTGCTGCGGTGAAAGTCCGCCAAAAATGCGATCTTCTACTGTGGTTATTTGCGCTGGAACTACTGATCTTTTCATTACTTCATCGCCTTTAATACTGGTATAGCGTATTTTGCTCTCTCGGTAGCAAGCTCGTTTGCGGCGTGGGCGTTAAACTTGTCAGCGGTGTACTTCATGCCATTTGCAAACTGTCTGCCTAGCTTACGCGTACTGTTTGCACCGGAGCTTATAAGCGACATCTGGATAATGACGCTTTGAGTTTTAAGCAAGGCTATGAGAATAGCGATTGCTACGACAGTCACCATAAATGGATTCGGCACTAGATTCACGGCTTCGTTTTTCAGGAGCGACGAGCCGAGCATAAGGATTACCACATGCACCACGAGTACGAAAACCACGGCCAAGTATGTGCGTATGAGGTTGTTCGCAAAATCACGAAAGCCAGGGAGCAGCCATAACAAAACGACTAGCGGCGCTAATGCCGCTCCCAGGAATAGCGCAATCATTCGTCCGATGTAGTAAATGACCAATATGCAGGCTAGAATGATAAAAGCTACAAAAAGCATTAGTGACACCAGAGGTAAGCCACTTGTTTGCACCATAGTATCAATGAGGGTTTTCCAAATTGTCGTGCCAGGAAATCCAGCGTAGATAGCGTTAATAATTGCATTGCTTAGACCGATAATTGCATCAATTGCAAAGATTGAAGTATTCATAAGCAAGAAAACTAGCCCGATCTGTGGCAGTAAGCTACGCAGCTCAATCTCCCCAAGCCCCAACATCTCGCCAGTCATTACCCGAAAACCTAGTAATGCAAGAACGAGCACAAACAGTCCATTGGCAATGCCTAAGATCACCAGCCACATATTAAACACCGGCCCTTGTGCTGCCATAAGTGGCGTGCCGTCCGTAAGTTTTGCCAAGCCGTCTAGGATTGGACTGGCAAGCGAAGTAATAATGTTGGAGAAAAACCCGGTCAGCGCCTTAATTAAGATCGCTCCCCATCCCTCATCTGCTTCCGCCGGTTTTATTTCTTTGAGTGCCGGCAATGCATCTGTGCTTCCTGGTGCCGGCGACGAATATGCGTGGTGCAGTATGGCTGTAACCGTAGCAGCTGCAAGTACAATAGCAAGTCCTATGACAGCGTTGCGTAATATCCTTTTAGCATGATCAAGTCGTGACGTGTCGCCTGAACTCGTCATGTATAAATAGCCGCCGTACATAAGTGCCAGCGTACAAGCTAAGCCTGCGATCCCTTCAAGCGTGCCCAGAATAGGCACTAAATAGGAATGAATGGAATTATTGGCGGCCGTTGTGTCAGCCGCGAACGTAGTAAGCGTAGCTGCCAGTGTGCTCATGGCTAACTCCCGAAAGCGGAGTTCGCCTGGCCGGACACGAAATTGGTAATTGCGACGGCTGCAATTACGATGATTAGACCGATGGCGGCAAACTTAATAATTGACTTAGATTTATCTAGTTTTTGCAAATCACCGGCGCTAACCATATACATGATTCCTCCCCAGACAAGTGCGCCTGTGGCAATAGTGCCGCCAAAACCGGCAACTACATTTATCATGTTTTTCATAAAGTTATTTGCTTGTGCAGCCCCGTCGGGTGCAGCAAATACAGGGGGTGCTATAAGGAGTGGTACGGCAATAACAGCAACAAGCGTCAGTATTTTTACGGCATTAGGAATACGCATAGTCTTTAGAACCTCCTTAGTTGTTCCCCAAAACATTTAACAATATAGCACAGGTTGGCCGGAGTTTTAATAGCATAACCGGAAATAGCGTTTTTGCATGAACCAACTTCATAAAAGCCCATTAGCACGAAAGCTGAAGTGCTTATCGCGTGCGACGATTATATGGTCTGTCAGCGGCATGCCTAGCAACTGCCCTCCTGCGATCAATTGTTGAGTCGTTTTTATATCCTGTTTGCTGGGGCTAGGGTCGCCCGATGGGTGATTGTGCGCAATTATTACACTCCCTGCCCTATCCTTTAATGGTGGGCCAAAAATATCGCGTGGGTGCATGATCGAGGCGGTGAGCGTGCCGATCGTTACCACTCTGCGGGCGATCAAGTGGTTGCCACTATCAAGTGCCAAGCAAAGCGTATACTCTTGTTTTTTGGTACGAATAAATCTGAGGAGGGGCAATATATCTTCGATAGCAATTAGCGGCGTGGCCTTATTCATAAATCACTACCCTACTGCCTTCTGGCATCCAGCTCGTCAGCATGTGCAGCTTTTCTTTATCGAACTCATATGTCACATAAACAACTCGACATACCGGCGGCATACGTACAAAGTCTTCCGCAGTCGCAAATGTTACATCAGCCTCCAGTAAGTCATCTGGCGCTGTCGCAGTAAAACGCAACATTTGCATCCAGGCGATTTGTTGGGTCAATTGTGCAATTTTCAGTGTGTCCAGCGTACTTGATCGGTCGCGTTGTGCACGGCGCATGAGCTTCAGCCACTGCTTCCTTGTGGCGGCAAGTATTGCGCCTGGCCTATCTACAACGATGGCTACCTTACCTTGCATACCGTCGTCGCATATCTGCTCAGCCAAATCACGCGCTAAACTGCCCCTTGGCGATCTTCGCAGGACATTTAATTTATGCATTTTCTACCCGTACAATTGCTTCTAGTCTCATCTGTTATTCATAGTACACTAGTACAAAGACCCGTACAATTGCTTCGTGGTACAAATTGTACGGGTTTACTATTCTATATCTGATGATAAGGCCCAAAAAAGAAACTGTTTATTTGAAGGACTTTGGTAAGCGCCTTGTTGCCTTACGGCGCAGTGCCGGTATGACACAGGAGGAACTTGCAATTAAATCTGGACTATCAGCCGAAACGATCAGCTCCCTAGAGCGCGGAGTTAGATTTACGCGTATCTCGTACTTACATTCAATTTCTGCTGCCCTTGGCTTGGAGATTGACGACTTATTCAAGGGTCTTAAACATAAACGCTAATATCGTATACGATATTTAGCTCAGCTGACTATTGCCGGCCGGCCGAGATCCACTTAATCTGTTTGACAAAAATTGCTGCAAAATACTTTATATCACCCAAGACGTTAGAATCCTAAAACATCAGAACCATTTAGTAGCA
>Ga0075366_10000305_pt1 | contig 22220 bp, 16 predicted proteins | sample EndMethybrTD3031_FD_72351 | JGI IMG/M metagenome (GOLD analysis project Ga0075366, IMG submission 72351) | Populus endosphere microbial communities from Tennessee, USA - Endosphere MetaG P. TD hybrid TD303-1 | ecosystem: Host-associated > Plants > Roots > Endosphere | place: USA: Tennessee...
ATTCAATATGCACGTTGTTATCATACACAAACTTGCTGAAGCTTGCGCAAAAGCGGTTGGCACGTGGCTGGGTATAAACCTGCTCGTTAATGTCATCGGGCGTAAGTTTAAAAGTTTCCCAAAACAGGTTGCGCACAGGCTCGGGCATGTAGCCGCGCAAGTAATCAACCAATAGTTTTTTGCCGATGTAGCAGCCGCTGCCTTCATCGCCCAGGATATAAGCGCCCGAGTCGATGTTATGTACAACATCTTTTCCATCGTAAATACAGGTATTGGTACCTGTGCCTAAAATGGCCGCAAAGCCTTCGGTATTGCCCAATAAAGCGCGTGCCGCGGCAAGTAAATCGTGGCCTATGTACACCTTAGCTTTAGTAAAAACAGCTTCCATGGCAACTTTTACAAGGTTGCGCATATCATCTGTTGAGCAACCGGCCCCGTAATAATTAACCTCGGTTATCTCGTTTTTATCAAGGTCGGTAGGTAAGCTTTCGCCTAACGATTGGATGATGTACTCGGTGCTCGAGAAATAAGGGTTATAACCTTCGGTGTTGAAATACACTTTTTTACCTTCTTCGGTAACCAGACACCAGTTTGTTTTAGTTGAGCCACCGTCAGCAATTATGATCATAAATAAAGTTTTATTAGAAAAATTGGGTTAAAAGTATGATTAACTTATTGTAAAAAAAACACTTTGTAATCTAAATCATAAAAATTGCCATTTTTATGCTAATTACACTTTCTTTTTACACAAAATCTAACGTTACTGGCTTAAAGTATCATTATCAACAACACATTTTTGTTACATCTGGTATTATAATAAATGTAAAATCAACATGTAATTGAGGATTAGGCCATTGCAGTCATTTTTTTTGCAATTGTACGTAATGTTAAATAATTTAACAACATCTATCAATAATACTTGTGTATGATTACACTAAGCAGGGTAATGTTACATGAACGACAGAGAATTTTTTGATGGGATGTGAACCGACTTAATAGCCGGAAAATGTTGTTTTAACCAGCCCGCCATAAACTCCGATCCTGGTTCTTCACTGGCGATATGGCCTAATACAATCAGCGATAATTTATCGCCCTTAGCCTGCGCGTCGCGAACGTATTCGGCGGTTTCCCATTCCTGTAATTCGCCAACAATTAATACATCGGGTTTTATTTTGCCGGCTTCGGTTATATGCCTTTTGCCGCCTGCGGAGCCGGGTAAAAACAATACCTTTTGGCAGGTTTGCCCCGGGTTGCCAATGTACCGCACCGTGTTAATGGATAGTTTGTTTTTTAGGTAATCAATTAAAGCGCTTAGGCTGGTAGGAGGGAGCATCAGTACTGGTCCAAGGTCGGGCCTGTAATATGTGGCCCAGTTTAATTGGGTTAGTACGCCCATGCCTACGCCATCGGGCTTAAGGCTATGAATATAATCGTGGTTACGCCATACGGCAATATTATTGTCTTTAAGTAGTTTGGCTTTATATTGGTATACATCGTCATTTGCCAGCCAGTCGGTTTCATCTGCATGATTGTAAAAGGTGGGCTCATGGGCTATAATAAAGTTGGCATTTAAAGTGATAGCCTGTTTTATCACCTCAACAGTAGCAAACATGGTGGTAACAATGCCCGTAACTTTAATATCCAAATTGCCCGATTTAAGCGTATCTACCGTTTTAGGGAAAGGCGCGCCGGCAATCTGGCTGATGAATTTATCGATGATTTGCCCGACTGTTATATCTTCTTTAACCTCGAAAAAATTGGCTGCATGCCCCGCAAATGGAGCCGTCAAAAAAACAGTGGCTGCGGCTACTTTGGTTAAGTTAAAAATAAATTTACGGCGGGTATAGTCCTCGTTTACGGGAAAAAGCTTTTTTGTATTCATGGTGATGGAATGGATTAACCAAATATATAGAATAGGTGTGGAAATGAGTAAACCATCTGTCGTACATTCAAAGATTCGCTTTATCTTCGTGAAAGATAGATTAATGAAAGTAATAGAAATACTGCCTGGCTGGTTATTAACCTGTGAAGAAGTGTCTAATGGCGTCTTTAGATTCGTAGCCAAAGATAAATCCGGAAGAGAGGTTGGAACAACAGATACCGATTTTGAACGCGGAATTAGTACCTGTAAAGAATATGCCCTTGACATTGAAAAAAAGCTTAAGGCATAATTAACACTATGCCCTTCACCTTTGCTCACCCTGCCATCGTCTTGCCTTTAAAACATCTGCCCAAAGCCGGTTTGTTTTGGTTTGATGTGCCGTTAGGGATATTGCTTAGTTATCTTTACCTGTTGCTGATAAAGGATAGGGTATAGGTAACCTGCCCGGGTTTCTTAATTGCCGCTTTGCGAAGTACCAATACCTGCATGTAAAAGTTTCGGCAACGGCTATCGCTGTTATGGCCTGTTCGGTTTTTATTGGCTCGGCCTCGCATCTGTTATGGGATAGCTTTACCCATCCTCATGGATATTTTGTCGGCCTTATGCCGTTTTTGTCAACTTCGGCATACCATATAGGTCATGAACCAATTTATGGTTATAAAATATCGCAACATGGCAGTACGCTTATAGGGCTGGCGGTTATTACCCGCGCCATATGGCTATTACCTAAAGAGGCGGGCAGCGGTTCATCGTGTGTTTTTAAATACTGGTTTGTGGTCATTTTGATAGTCGCGTTAATCACAGGAACAAGGACAGTATTTACAGATAACCAATCGCATTCACCAGGCAATTTATTGGTAACAGCCATAGCAGGAATTTTAATCGGATTAGTCATCGCATCGGCTGCCGATTGCCAGTTTCACAAAAAACTGTAATATTTCTGTTAATTTTATTTAATGCGTCATACTATTTATGCTGGGAATTTGGAACATATACATTAGAACCCTATATTTGCTACCTCATAAGGTAAGTGTTTCACACTTATTAATTGTGATAAGGTTTAGGTTTAAAGCCCCAAGCAGCGAGTGCAAGGGGCTTTTATTTTGCCTTGTCTTTTCCTCCCGCAATTATCTCGTTTCAACCGCAATTTAAAAAATGTATAACCTTTACAATTTGTTTGCGTAATAACTATAAATACTAATTAAGATGGACTTTGTAATTACCTTTGGAGCAATATTGCTCTCGCTTTGTTTATTGTTGATGATAGGTGTGCTATTTGCCGGAGTTTTAAAATACATTAAAAAACAATATCATCCCAACCCGAAATTTCCCGATTATGTAAACGCCGATTCCGTTGAATACGCGTATAAAAGGGTCGAAAAAAGGGCTGCTCATTAATCAAATCACAAATTTGTGATTGATAATTCAGCATAATTTTGCATATTTGCACCGCGAAAAACACGATGGCATGATACTTTGCCGCAAAGTCGTTGATTTAAAGATGGTCCTATAGCTCAGCTGGATAGAGCAACAGATTTCTAATCTGTAGGTCTTTGGTTCGAATCCAAATGGGATCACAGATACTTATTTAAAACGCTGTAAATAAAATATTTACGGCGTTTTTTTTTTAATCTACCACCAGCCCGGAGTAATCGCTAAACCATTATTGCGCCTATTTCAGCAGTTTTGAAACGGTGTACTTATATCGAAGTTTTGCCGCCAGTACCACTAAATAAAGGTATCCGGAACTAATGCGGCTTAATTATCTGCCCTGTTATACTTAGGTTTCCCGAAGAGGAGGTTTAGGCTATAAAACATACTGTTTACGATTTATTTACAAAGTTTACAATTTTATTTACAATCCAAATTCGTCGCGCCGAAAAATCTCAAAGTAGATTCGCTGAATCAATTCTGGTAGGATCAATAAATAAAAAATTATGAAATACATACACGTATATGCATTGTTCTTGATGCTTGTTTTTTGCGCTTCATGTAGACAAACCCAAACAAACGTACCAAAAGATAATGTCAAGTCAGAAGTTAAAGACATAGGGCCCAATATGATGGTTCGCAGTATAAAAAAAGGCATAAATGGCACCGTTTTGATTGCCGGGCCGAACAACTCATCATTTGGTGATGTTTTTCGATATGATGGAAAATCTTTTACCAATCTTACCAATAAAATAGGTTCGCACCGATTTTGGGATGTACTGGAAGATCGACGAGGAAATATTTGGTTCACTTCTACTGATTCAGGCGTTTATTATTACAACGGGAAATCCTTTCAACATTTCACTACCACAGAGGGGCTTGCCAATAATCGGGTTATGTCTGTTTATGAAGATAAAGCCGGCATTATTTGGTTCGGCACCGGAGATGGAATAAGTCGTTACGACGGAAAATCTTTTCGGAATTTTAAAAATCCGAACCCCTCGCTTTTTTTTAAAGGAGGAAACTGGAATAATGATATTACTACAATCATTGAAGATAAAACCGGGAAATTATGGGTTGGCACAAGGGGCGATGCTTTCGTTTATGACGGAAAAACATTTACCCCGTTAATTCATAAGGGAAAAACTTTTACAAACGTTTGGAGTATAATTGAAGATAGAAAAGGCAATATTTGGCTTGGTGACGTAACCAATGGCCTTTGGCGCTATGACGGCAGTACCTTTACTAACGTATCCGAGAAGGGTGTTTATGCTATAATCGAAGATAAAAAAGGAAACATCTGGACTACTGGTCCGGTAAATTCTGCTCATGTGGCGGTCTGGGCACTTTCCCGTTATGATGCCAAGTCCTTGTACAGTAGTAAGCCCATTGTAGCCGAAATTATGTCAGGAGATGCTTTTTTGGGGCTTTTGGAAGCTAACGATGGAAGTATTTGGTTTGGATCTGCGACCGGAGTTTATCGTTTTGATGGAAAAACCATCACGGACTTTTATAGTAAAGAGGGCCAGAAAAAATACATCATAGATACGAAGCAAAGTGTTATAATATGGAAAGGTTCTATGCTACTTGGTACATGGGAAGGTTCTATGTTTCGTGGTGATGGTACAAGTACGGGGGACGTTGATATATTAAAAGGAGAATTGTTGATCGAAAACCGTCACCTGGTGGGCGGCGCAGTTGAAGTGGACATGAATACGATTGAACAAAAATTTGATGATCAGCGTCCACACAATAAATTACCTCCATTTTTTGATGTCAAAAAATTCCCTGTTTCTACATTCGCAATTACCAAGGTTGAAACAGTGAATGATGGAAAAGTTACAGGGAACGGGAACATGACCATTGAAGGTATCGCAAGTATAAAAGTTACCGGGAACCTGACCATTGAAGGGATCACAAAGGCAGTTACTTTTCCAGCCAGCATGCATTTTAAGAACGGAATGGACGGAACCGTCGTGATGAATGGCGCCCTGATTGTTGATCGGACAGATTGGGGTATTGATGGTTATAGATCAGAAAAGCACTTTGATTCAACTATTTCGGACGACGTTAAACTCTTTATGAACATCGTAGCAAAGAAATATAGCAGATAATTTGAGATTCAGGTACGTAATTAATTCTAAATCACTTAAAAAGTTCGACATATCGCCGGTTCCATCTACAAAACCCGTTTCAGACACGGTAGGTTAGTTTTTTTGTTTTTTAGAATTTCAAAAACCGTATCTCTCGTGTTTTGCTAAACCAACCGATTCTTTTAGTTGATCAATAAACTGGTTCGAAAAATGTACCATTGGGATCACGCATAAGCCTTTCTAAATAAATGGAGAGGCTTTTGTTATTTAAAGCAGGGCATTTGATCAATGCGGGGTATCAAAAATCAGTATCCAATATTGGCAGTTCTATAGTAAACTTTGAGCCCTCGCCCAAAACGCTTTGTACGCTAACGCGCCCGCCAAGGCTTTCAACCTGTGCTTTCACCATAAAAAGCCCCATCCCCTTACCGTCGGTATGCCTGTCAAATCTTTTATATAAGCCGAATATTTGCTGGCCGTGCTTTTCAAGATCAATCCCCTTGCCATTATCTTCAAAAGTCAATGTAATTATATTTTTGGTGCAGGAACTATGTATGGTAATAACAGGATCGCGGTCGGCCTGCCTGTATTTAATGCCATTCATAATTAAATTAAGAAAAATATTGTGCAAAAAACTCTTGTGGCTCCATAATTTACCGGCGCCGTTAAAATGGGTTTTGATGGTGGCATTATTTGGGGCGATTATGCCGATGATGTCTTCCCGGATATCTTTAATAATTGAAGCAAAAGATACCCATTCGAATTTATCATGGGCCTGCCTGCTGATCTGTAGTATCTGGTTCATGTCGATAACCACCTTGTCCAGGTTATTGGCCGAAACCGAGAGGGCATGTAGCGGGCCTTTTATATCGTCGATGTCGGGTTCGGCGGTGCTTAATATATTTGACAGCCCCACGATGTTTGCCACCGGGGCCCTTAAATTATGCGAAACAATATAAGCGTATTCTTCCAGGTCTTTGTTGCGTTGTACAAGGTCGGCAGTTATTCTGCTACGTTCTTTTTCGTACTGCTTTTTACTGGTAATATTTTTAAAAGTAAGTATCACGCCCACATTATCGCCTTTTTCGCCCATAACACCTATCCATTTAACATCAAACCACTCCATCGAGCCATCGTTCATGTTATAAAATGCCTCGTAAGTAATTATTTCGTTATTTTTAATAACACGCCTTATGTTTTTTTCAATAATATGTTTACGCTCTTTAGGTAAAAAACCTGGGCCTTCTTTGCCAATTTTTAATTTTTTGCCAAAGTGCTTTATGGCAAGGTTTTGAGCATTGGTGTTAAATGAAACTATTTTAAGGGCGGTATCCAGCAGCACAATCGAAAGGTCGGTATTTTCATATATCGAACGAAGGTTGGCTTCCGATTTTATCAATGCCTGTCCGGCAATTTTCCGGTCGGTAATGTCAATATGCATTACTATCGCGTTTTTCAGGCTTTTATCTTGTAGCGGGGCAACCAGCAGCTTAAACCAGCGCGTTTTATCGGTTAAATTTTCCGGGTGTTCCAAACCAAACTCCTTCACTTGTCCCGATAAAACACTTTTAATACCATTAGCTACTTTATCGGTATAATTGCTATCAAAGCCAACTGCTTTTTCGCAAATGGCCAGGTAACTGTATCCTACGCCATAGTGAGGTATACCAAGGTTGTTTTCGAGCATGAAATTTTTCCAGGAATCATTTACCGCAATAATTTTACCCGCCTCGTTAAGCAAAGCTATTAAAGGTGGCAAAGCATTCAGTATGGCCGATTGCATCTCCTGGGACTTTTTTAGTTCTTGCTGTTTTTCCAATACCTGCTGTTCTGCCTTTTTCTTTTCGCTTATGTCTTTAATAAAAACGGATAAGCCTGCTTCTGATGGATAAATGGTGTCTTCATACCAAATGTTTAAGGGCGCATAATAATCTTCACTTTGTATGAATTTTTGTTCGTTAAAAGCTTCATAAAAAGACTTATAGGTTTCGGATCCTACCGAATCAGGAAACATATCCCACACACATTTGCCAAGGAGCAAATCGGCCGATAACCCAACCGAATCGCAGAATGTTTTATTTACATAGGTGTAGCAAAAATTTCTATCCAGCGAAACGAAGCCATCTGTAACGCGGTCCAAAAAAAGATCAATCTGCGCGGTCCGTTCCTTTAATAGGTTTTCGGCGTTTTTCCTTTCGCTTATATCTCTGAAATTGCATACAATGGCATTAACATCAGGATCATTGAGCATATTGGTGTAAAGGCTTTCGAGCCAAACATAATGCCCTTCCCTGTGCATGGCGCGTACGGTAATCAGCATAGATGTGCCGGGCGCTGATGATATTTTTCGCAGGGTTTGTTCAATAACCGGCTTATCATCCGGGTGGATTATTGTTATAAACCCGTGTTTAAGCCTGTCTTCGTCGCTCCATCCGCTTATACGCCCAGTTGCGTTGCTTCTGTAAAATAATTTAAAATTACTATCCATCAGGGCAATGCCATCATGGCTATTTTCAATAAGTTTCTGGAAATTTAGTTGAGGTATTGCTGTTTTTTCCTGTTTGTTGTTTGTTGTATTCAGGATGGTTGTACTTAACTGTTCGCTTTTACCATTCGGATTTATAACCCTCGTGAACTTAGCAAATCCCAAGAGGCTTTGATAATCATCATACATCGCAGTTAAAACAACACTGGCCCAAAATTTGGTGCCATCCTTTTTTACCTGCCAGCCTTCGTATTCGTGCTTATCATTTTTTAGCGCCAGGTTAAGATGGTTTTGCAGCTTCAGTGCATCTTCGGGCGTATAGAAAATAGAAATGTTTTTTCCCAATATTTCTTTTTGGGTATAGCCTTTGAGGTTTTTTGCCCCTTTATTCCAGGTGAGGATATAACCATCAGCATCCGTCATGAATATGGCGCATTCAGTTACATTTGATACAAACAGATCGAAAAGTTTATTGCCGATTTGATTCGTCAATTTTAAATTGGTTGTGTCTTTACCGGGCATTTTATTTATGAATTAATCACAACCTGCGTTATAATCTGTTGATCCGGGACAAGCATATGATAATTGTTACAGCGGGTTACAAGCGACCTAAATATAGAAAGATACAAAATTGAAACGTACAAAAAATCAATTTACTATACGGTCAATACATCATGTGAGTTTCATTTTTTGAAAATACATTTATTATTGCATATATAAAATGCAGCGGATTTTATCTTATTTTATTACAAATAAAGCCGAAGGCAGGTAAGCAATAGCGAGATCATTGCCATTGCGGTAATGTTGTGTTTTTATTTTTTGGAAACCATGATGTAATACCTTTAAAGTTGTCCAAAAAAAACAGACTTAATTGTAACGTCTGATTAATATTGTTTTAGTTAATTTAGCGAGATCTAAACATGCTGTTACTTATGAAAACACACAAAAGATTTGCTACACTCATTGCATTTATGTTTTGCATCACTGCCGCGCAGGCCCAATTTGGAGGGCTTGGTAAAAAATTACTGGATAAAGGCACTGAGATGGCCTCGGGCGGTGGCTTAAACAAAATCCTGAAACAGCCGCAGGCCATTACAACCAGTTTTAAAGATGTAAACAAAACAGGCTCTAAACCACCATCATTTATTGAAGGACAGCAACCCGAGCCTTTGTACCTTTTGCCCAAAGCGCCAGGCGGCGGTTTTAAACTTTGTACCGGCTTTTTTGAAATGACCAATAAAAGTTATTGCCTGCACGCCGGTACACGTGGCCCAAGCACTGGCGATGGCTATATGCTGGCACCTGTATTAGGCCCCAAGGCCGATGTGGTGATACTGATACTTAAAAATGCCGAAAAACATCCCGAAGTAAAACAGCGCAGTATCCAGGTATTACTTTGGGCAATAGTGGCCCGTACCCGTTTTGCCGATTTTGGCACAGATATCAAGCTAACAGCAACCACTTTATTATCTCCGCAGGAACTGCTTATGCTGGAGGGCGGCGCATTGGGTGTACTCCCGGCGGGCCTTATAGCAAAGGCCAAAGATCAGCTACCGGCCGCTGCCCAAAGTGTTTTTGAGGCCGAAAATAACATCCGCCAGCTGGCCGCGTCGGGCAATGCATCCTACGAAGAAATGGAAAAATACGCCATGCTGGCCGGCATAGCTCCGCAGCCTGACCCGGAAGTGCCGTCGGGCATATGGTCTTTACACCCCGACGGTTATTATATCCGTTATTTTCCGAGTGGATATTCTGTTACCAGGGTACAAATATATGTACCTAAAGAACTGATCAGCACTAAACCCGACCTGGTATATGACGGCCCCAAAGGTATTGCCTGCCCTGCCAACGTAGGATCACAACGCCTTGCCCAAACCAACGAGCCGCTAAATGCCGATTATAGCAAAAAACTAAAAACAATTTGCAATCTATAAGACCACGCTTTCAAAGGAATTATTTCTCAGAAGCTGTCTAAATTTGATTTAGATTATTTATGTATCATATAAAATCGTTGCCGTTGACTTTAGTCAACGGAATAGCGACTAAAAGGCTAATGGCTTTAGCCCAATTCCACTAAATATTTTGGCTAAAGCCAGCAATGATACCTTCTTTTACCGTTGACTAAAGTCAACGGCAATAAATAATCTAGTTTTTAGACAGCTTCTCAGAAGTTGTTTAAATAAAGGGACCGGAATTGCAAATGGTAAAAATCCGGTGCCTCTACAGGATGAATGGCCTGAACTGACCAAAGCTACGAACCCAGGACAGCCCCTTTTAATTGTTTTTAAGTTTTAATAAGTATCAACATCACCGAGGTTTTTTCGCGCAAAGGTGGCGGGAGCACAAAGTGATTTGTTTGTTTTTTTTTCTGTGCGTACTGGCGTCTTCGTACGGAATTGGAATTTTAATATTACCTGTAACTTAATAATATAGCAGGTATTATAACGCGTTTTTTGTGCAATAAGGCCCCTGGTAATATATAATCCTTCTGTTTGCACAATTCAACAACCTAATTCAAATTTTATCGTACAAGCCTGTAAGTGAAACCACCTAAGTTAAATTAATTTTAAAGAATTATGAACAAACCTAATACCGCTGTATTGGTCATTGACGATGAAGAATTAGTGCGCGATAACATTGAAGATATATTGATGCCCAATTATAATGATGAAGAGCAGGAAAATATCGACCAGGCGTTTAATATTCTTTTTGATGTTCCAAAGCCGCTATTAGGAACGCGTGCCCGGGGCATCCCGGAGTTTTCTGTTGCAAAAGCTTCCAATGGTATGGAAGGCGCCAGGATGGTAAAAAAAGCCATTGAAAACGGCACGCCATACGCCGTTATATTTTTGGATATGCGTATGCCGGGCTGGAGTGGCCTGGAAACTGCCCTGGAGATCCGGAAATATGACGTGAAAGCCGAAATTATTTTTATTACAGCGTTCAGTGATCGGTCTATCGATGAAATTGTTGAACAGGCAGGGCAAAACGTTGGCTACCACTGCAAACCTTACGCGCCCGAAGAGATCATTCAGCTGGCTACAAAAGCGGTAACCGATTATAATAAATTAAGGAACCTCGAAAAACTGATAGAATCTATCTCTTCTATCGGCTTGAACAAGATGCAGCTGACATCGTTGCTGAAAAACATTCTTGACCAACTGGCCGGCTCGTTAGATACCGACCTGGCTTTGATAGGTAAATTGGATGACGCTTTTGCCTACGAAAAAATAATTTCGATAGGCGCCATAGAGGAGAGAATAAATCTCCAGGAACTGATTGCACGTGTTAAAAGTATACAGATAGAAAAAGATGAAGTAATCCAGGTAGATGAGCTTGTGCTTGCCCGTTTGGATACTTATTCGGTATTCGCGGTGCTTAAAAAGCAGGAAAGGCTTAAAACCGAAAAAATGTATATGTTAAAGCTTTTTGTGCAAAACGCTGCCCAGGCTATCAGAAACGCCGAATTAAATGAGCAGCTTATACAAAAAGAAAAATTATCGGCCGTAGGGCAGGTAATTGGCATGGTGATGCATGACCTGCGCACGCCTATCAAAAACATCAAATTGATGACAGATATGATGCGCGAGGACGGCGTTGAAAGTGATTTGATTGATTTGATTGATAAATCGGCCGAGCAGGCATCGCTGATATTTGATGATTTTTTAGATTTTATCAAAAACACCCCTGTTAAAAAGATACCGGTGAACATTAATAAAGTGGCATGGGAAGCGGTAAAGCAGGTAGATATTAGGGATGGGGCATCTGACATTATTATAAATGTTAATGTACCAGACCCGCTTTTTGTAGATGGCGACGAGAGTAAGCTGCGCAGAACGTTAAGCAACCTGGTAAACAACGCGGTTGATGCGCTTCATGATCATAAAACCCCCAATGCTACGCTCAACATCAGTGCCGAAGTGCAAAACGGTTCTGTCATTATACGCGTTGCCGATAATGGCCCGGGCATCCCCGATGAAATAATGAGCACTCTTTTTGAGCCCTTTGTAACCCGGCAAAAGAAAAACGGTACCGGCCTGGGGCTTGCCATTGTTAAACAATTTATGACCGCGCACGGTGGCAATATCACCGTAAAAAACGACAATGGCGCCGTGTTTTTAATAAGCTTGCCATTATAAACCTTACAATATATAAGATGATTGATATTGCATTGAACGATAGCCAGCCGGTTGTTAATGCTTCCAATTCGCCGGAAGTTATTGAAGAGCTCACCAAAACCATTGAAACTTATCGCGAGCTTATGGTGGCATCGGATATAGGCGCCTGGGAATATTTTACCGAAACAGGTTTTTTGAATTGTAACGAGGAGTACTTTATATTATTGGGCAGGTCAATCAAAGACTTTGACGATTCGGGCAAAGGCAATTTGAATGAAACCTGGATTAATTTGCTGCATCCCGAAGACAGGGAAAAGGCGGTGGCCCGGTTTCAAGAATATTTAAATAACCCCACAGGTAATATATACGAAAGCTTTTTCAGGATGGCCCATGCCGACGGCAGCTGGGTGTGGATCTGGTCGCGCGGGCGTTACGTTAGCAGCAGGCAGGGAAATAATATAAAACGGATAATAGGTACCCATACCGACGTAACGGCATCAAAAAAAGTTGAAGAGCAATTACAGCTTGAAAAAATACTGTTGCGCACACTGATTGATAACCTGCCCGATGCCATCTATATAAAAGATGCAGACGGCCGCAAAATAGTAGCCAATATTGCCGATGTGGCCAATATTGGAGCGCAATCAGAAGCTGAAGTTATAGGTAAAACCGACCTTGAATTATTTAACAACGAAATTGGGCTGCGTGGATATCATGATGATTTAAATGTAATTCAGGCGGGTAAGGCGATAGTAAATAAAGAAGAGTTATTTTTTGACAAAGCGGGCAATAAACACTGGTTGCTAACTTCAAAAGTACCCGTGCGTAATGAAATGGGCCAGGTTGAACGTATTTTGGGAATTGGCCACAACATTACCGAACGCAAAAATAGTGAAGAAGCGTTAAATAAACTTAATGAAGAATTAAACCTGCAATCAGAAGAGCTGCGCAGCCAGGCACAGGATTTAAAGCTTGCAAATGCGCAGCTGATATCACAAAAAGAGCAGGAGTTAGAAAAAGCGATAGCCCAGGGCAAATTTGAAATAGCATCAGAAGTATTGCATGATATTGGCAACGCGCTGGTAGGCTTTGGCTCATACCTTAACCGCATTAACCGGGTTATGGACAGGTATAATATTGATACCATTAAAAGCCTGGCGCTGTTTATAAAAAGTCAGCAAAGCGCGCTTGAACGCGCAATTGGCGCCGATAAGGCAAACGCGCTGGTGTCGCTTACCGATAGTATTCATAAATCTCAGGCAGAAAACAAGGGCGAAATTTCGACCGCGGTTACCGAATTATTGAACATTCTTTCGCACATCCAGGATATTTTAAGCATTCAGCGCCAATTTGTTAAAGGGCACGGAGGTTCGCATGACCGTAAAATGGTAAACCTTGTAAATATTATCGATGATTGTAAGGCTATGCTGCTGGCATCTGCAGAAAAAAAAGGCATCCAGTTAAAAATAACTATTGCACAGGGCGAATATGTTTTAAAGGGCGATCATACCAAATTAATGCAGGTTATTTTAAACGTGCTTAAAAACAGCATTGAGGCAATTGACCTTGAAAAAACCGAAAAAACAATCGAGATTAACTTAAGCACTATCAACGGGTTTTATGAGCTTAAGGTGGCCGACAATGGTAAAGGCTTTGATGCCGAAACAGGAAATAAATTCTTTAAAAGAGGGTTTACAACCAAAGAAAGCGGTACCGGGTTGGGCTTATATAACTGTAAATCAATTATTGACAGCCACGATGGTTCATTTCAAATACAAAGCGACGGCCCCGATCTTGGAGCTGTTACCATGATAAAGCTGCCTTGTAAGATATAAACAAACGTAATAAACACTTTAACCGGTGACGCCGAAAAGTTGAGGACGAACAAGATAAGCGAAAGTGGCCCAATCCAATGAGGGTCCGGTGCCTCCGGCTATCATGAGAATTTCCACCTCAAAAAAATCTTTCCTAAAACATTTGCATTTATATAAGCACTTATATAAATTGCGTTATGAATTTATATCAAAACCTGGGTTATTTGGTATTGGGCAGCCGGTTAAGGCGGTTAAGTGAAGCTTTTTTGGCCGAAATTAACCGCGTTTATCAAAATGAGGGGATAGATTTTGATGCCAGCTGGTTCCCGGTATTTTATTTACTATCTAAAAATGATGCGTTATCCATTAAGGAATTAAGCGAACAGATAGAGGTTTCGCACCCGGCGGCAAGCCAGCTGATAACCAATTTAAAAAGCCGCGGCCTGGTTACCAGTGCCACCTGTACCGACGATGGCCGCAGGCAACTGGTTACTTTAACCGAGAGCGGCCGTGCACTGCTGAAACAGATATTGCCGGTATGGGATGCCATCAGCCAGGCCATGACCCAACTGGTGGATAACGATGCTGTATCGCAGCAACTGCTGCCTGCCATTACAGCTGTTGAAAATACCTTCCGTTCAAGCAACCTATCTGCCGTTATCAGCCAAAAATTATCAGCTAATTTAAAACCCGCCGATCATGAATAGCATTTTCAACTACGGCATAAACCATTTAACCATCGGCATTTGCCTTGATATTGCAGCAGGCAAAACCAGGGGGATTATCGATGCAGATGCTGATAAAGCTATCCGCACCTCCTGGGGCGAGGTAGCGCAAATTGTTCATGCGCAAAAGCCGGTTTATGGCATTAATACGGGTTTTGGCCCGCTGTGCGATACCCATATATCCGAGGCTGATACCAGTTTGCTGCAAAGCAATATCCTTAAAAGTCACAGTGTAGGAGTAGGCAAGCCAATCCCGCAGGAGATAGCCAAACTAATGCTGATAACCAAAGTGCATGCTTTGGCGCAAGGTTTCTCGGGTGTTGCTCCAGATACTTTAACACGCATCATTTGGCATATCAATAACGATATTGTGCCTATCGTTCCCGAAAAAGGATCCGTAGGTGCTTCGGGCGATTTGGCCCCGTTATCTCATTTGTTTTTGCCCCTGATAGGTTTGGGCGAGGTTTACGAAAATGGCGAACGCAAACAGGCAGCACAGGTACTACAAAAGCATAACCTGCAACCGTTGATATTGGGTCCTAAAGAAGGGCTTGCCTTAATTAATGGTACACAATTTATATTGGCTTTCGCGATAAAGGCCGTGCAGCGTTTGGACGATGCACTTAACCGGGCCGACCTGATTGGCGCCATGTCTTTAGAAGGGCTAATGGGCTCAGTAAGGCCTTTTGATGCCCGTATCCATGCTTTACGCCCCTTTAAAGGCATTAAAATGGTTGCCGACCGCCTGTTTACATTATTAAACGGATCAGAGATCAATTCGTCACACATCAATTGCAACAGGGTGCAGGACCCTTATTCGTTGCGTTGTATGCCGCAGGTACACGGCGCATCGCGTAACGCCTGGCTCCATTTAAAAGAGCTTACCGAAATTGAGCTTAACTCGGTTACCGATAACCCCGTTATTTTTAGTGCCGATGATACCATCAGCGGTGGCAACTTTCACGGCCAACCGCTGGCTTTACCCTTGGACTATGCCACCGTGGCCGCTGCCGAGCTGGGTAATATAGCCGACAGGCGCTGTTACCTCATGAGCGAAGGCCGTTATGGGTTACCAAAATTGCTCACCCATGATGCCGGATTAAATTCGGGGCTGATGATCCCGCAATATACCACCGCAGCGCTGGTTACCGAAAACAAAACCCTATGCTTCCCGGCCAGCGCCGATAGCGTGCCTACGTCATTAGGGCAGGAAGATCATGTATCCATGGGCTCCATCAGCGGGCGTAAGCTGCATATGGTGTTGGATAATATCGAGTACATCCAGGCTATTGAGCTGCTTTACGCGGCGCAGGCTATGGATTTTCGCAGGCCGTTAAAATCCACCCCGGTTGTTGAGGCGTTGCATGATTATGTGCGTCAATACGTTCCGTTTATAAACGACGACCGCGTTTTTGCAGACGATATTAACCGTTTACATCAAATTATTACCGATGGCTCGTTTTTGGCCACTGCCAATAATGCGGCTATTCATCACCATATAAACCTCAGCCATGACGAGTTCGGAATTTATTAATACTTATGCCAGCCACCCGGTGTACAAAGCGCCCCGGGGTATGCAGCTGCACGCCAAAAGCTGGCAAACCGAAGCCCCATTGCGGATGCTGCTTAATAACCTGGATGATGAAGTTGCCGAAAATCCAGCTGAACTGGTGGTATACGGCGGCATTGGCCAGGCTGCCCGCAACCCGGAATCACTGCGGAAAATTATTGAGTTGTTGTTGGAATTGGATGAGTATCACTCGTTACTTGTGCAATCGGGCAAGCCTGTAGGCATTATCCGCAGCCATCCCGAAGCGCCCCGTGTTTTGATTGCCAATAGCAACCTGGTACCCGCCTGGGCCAACTGGGAGCATTTTAATGATCTGCGCGCCAAAGGCCTCATGATGTATGGCCAGATGACCGCCGGCAGCTGGATATATATAGGTACACAAGGGATTTTGCAGGGCACCTACGAAACCTTTGTAGAGTGCGGCAACCAGCATTTTAATGGTGACCTTACCGGTAAGCTGATCGTTAGTGCAGGTTTGGGCGGTATGGGTGGCGCTCAGCCATTGGCGGCAACCATGGCAGGCGGCGTATTTTTAGGTGCCGATGTGGATGCAACGCGTATCCAAAAAAGGTTAGATTCGCAATACATAGACCGGATGACCTACTCCTACGAGGAAGCCATCGGCTGGGTAAAAGAAGCTATCCACAAAAAAGAAACCCTGTCTGTAGGCCTGGTAAGCGATGCCGGCGATCTGCTGGAAAGATTGTTGAAAGACAATATTATTCCCGATATTTTAACCGACCAGACATCGGCGCATGACCCGCTGAATGGTTATATCCCGAATGGTTTATCTTTAGATAAAGCCGCCGTTTTGCGAAAAAGTGATGCTGCTGAATATAAGCGCCTATCGTTGAAAAGTATGGCCCGGCATGTGGGTTTGATGCTTGATCTGCAAAAACGTGGTGCCATAACTTTTGATTACGGCAATAACCTGCGCGAATTTGCCCGGCAGGGTGGCGAACAGGATGCTTTTAATTTTCCGGGTTTTACACCAGCCTATATTCGCCCCTTGTTTTGCGAGGGTAAAGGTCCGTTCAGGTGGGTAGCCCTTTCCGGCGATCCGGAGGATATTTATACCACTGATAGAGCGTTAATGGAACTGTTCCCGGACGATAAACCGCTGGCCAAATGGCTGACCAATGCAAGGGAAAAGATCTCCTTCCAGGGCCTGCCTGCGCGTATTTGCTGGCTGGGCATGGGCGATAGGGAGAAAGCGGGTTTGCTGTTTAACCAGTTGGTGGCAACCGGCAAAGTAAAAGGCCCGATAGTGATTGGCCGCGACCACCTGGACTGCGGTTCGGTAGCATCGCCCAACCGCGAAACCGAATCGATGAAAGATGGCTCGGATGCCGTGTCCGACTGGCCGCTGCTTAACCTGATGGCCAACGCATCGGGCGGCGCCACGTGGATCTCGTTTCACCACGGAGGCGGGGTAGGCATGGGCTACTCCCAGCATGCGGGCATGGTTGTTTTGGCCGATGGAACGGAAAGGGCCGCCACTTGCCTTAAACGTGTTTTATATAACGACCCGGCAATGGGGATCTTTAGACATACCGATGCGGGGTATGATAAGGCTGAAGAGTGGGCAGAGAAGTTTGGGCTGAAGGTGTAAGCCCCACCTAAATCCTCCCCGGTAGGGAGGACTTTAAAAGAAATGTTGAATAAATAAGTTTTCCAAAGTCTCCCCTACCGGGGGAGATTTAGAGGGGGCTGCTATTTTATATGAAAAAACTAATCGGTCCATTCACGCAAATACTTCCGCTCACAGGGCTGCCATTAAAAGGGGCTCTAAAGGACGAGCAGTTACACATCATCCCGAACGGGGGGGTGCTGGTTGACGACGGACTAATACTTGCAGTTGATGACTTTGAAAAACTCCGGTCAAATTATCCTTCGGCACAAACTGAAGAGATAACCGGCAACCATGTACTGTTGCCCGGCTTTGTCGATTGCCATACCCATATTTGTTTTGCCGGCGGCCGCGCAAAGGATTATGCCATGCGTAACAGCGGTAAAACGTATTTGGAGATAGCGCAATCCGGCGGGGGGATCTGGGATTCGGTTACCCAAACCCGCGCCGCGGATGAGGCGACGTTGACCAGTCTGCTTTTAAAGCGCGTAGAACGGTATGTAAGTGAAGGCGTTACTACCATCGAAATAAAAAGTGGCTACGGCTTAAGCGTCGAGGGGGAGTTAAAACAGTTAAACGCAATAAAAGCGGCGATAGATAAAACGAATGCCAGTTTAATATCAACCTGCCTTGCCGCCCATATATTACCTAAAGACTTTAATGGCAACCACCAGGAGTATCTTAATCATGTTTTAAATAACTTATTACCTGTTATCAGACAAAAGGGATTAAGCAACAGGGTTGATGTTTTCATCGAACAAAGTGCCTTCAATACCAGCGACGCGTTAAACTACCTGGCCAAGGCCAAGCAATTGGGGTTCGAGGTAACCGTACATGCCGATCAGTTTACCGCAGGTGGTAGTGAAATCGCCATTAAGGCCCGTGCGGCATCGGCCGATCACCTGGAAGCTAGTGGCGATTATGAAATAAAATTATTAGCCAACTCTAACACCGTAGCTGTAACTTTACCCGGCGCATCGTTAGGTTTAGGCATGCCCTACGCGCCTGCCCGCAAGCTGCTTGATGCCGGTGCCTGCCTGGCCATAGCCAGTGACTGGAACCCGGGCTCGGCCCCAATGGGAGACTTATTGATGCAGGCTGCCGTAATGGCCGCCGCAGAAAAACTAAGTGCAGCCGAAGTATTTGCCGGCCTGACAGCCCGCGCGGCCCAGGCCCTGAAACTAAACGACCGTGGCACCCTAAGCAAAGGTAAACTTGCCGATATGCAGGCTTACCCATGTGACGATTACCGCGAGATATTATACCACCAAGGAAAGTTAAAACCTGAGATGGTATGGACGGAAGGGATAAAAAATTAAAAGACGGGAATGGGCGATTTTCGTCTTGAGAGGGGTGAGGGAGGTGTTGATAAAACGGCGATGAACGCTGGTCAACACACCCCTGCCAACACGCTATCTAACCCGCCACCTCTCGAGAGGGGAACTAAAAGAGGCAAGCCTCGCCGCCATAACCAATGAACTAATGAACCAGTGAACCAATGAACAAATTAATTGAATGCGTACCCAATTTTAGCGAAGGTGTAAACCTTGGTATCATTAAACAGATAACTAACGAAGTAGAATCGGTTGAGGGGGTTAGGTTACTGAATGTGGACCCTGGCAAGGCCACCAACCGCACTGTGGTAACTTTTGTGGGTGAACCTTCACGGGTGATTGAAGCGGCCTTCCTGGCTATTAAAAAGGCCGGGGAACTGATTGATATGAGCAAGCAAAAAGGCGAGCATCCAAGGATGGGCGCTACGGATGTTTGTCCGCTAATACCCATTAGCAATATCAGTATGGAAGAAACTGCTGAATACGCCCGGCAACTGGCCGGGCGGGTAGGTGAGGAGTTGCAGATCCCGGTGTATTTGTATGAAAACGCGCAGCCCAATAAAAGCAGGAGCAATCTGTCGGTAATCCGCGCCGGCGAATATGAAGGCTTTTTTAAGAAGATAAAACTACCCGAATGGGCGCCCGATTTTGGCCCTGCCGAGAATGACGTTAAGTGCGGGGCAACCGTGATAGGTGCCCGCGATTTCCTGGTAGCTTATAACGTGAACCTCAATACTACCTCGACCCGTAGAGCTAATGCAATTGCTTTTGATGTTCGCGAAGCCGGCCGTACCCTACGCGAGGGCGACCCGGTTACCGGCAAAATTATAACTGACGAAAATGGTAAACCAAAATCAATCCCCGGTTCATTAAAAGCGGTTAAAGCCATCGGGTGGTATATCGAAGAATATGGCATCGCTCAGATTTCTATGAACCTGACCAATATTGAGATTACACCGGTTCATAAAGCCTTTGACGAAGTTTGCACCAAAGCCAATGAGCGCGGTATCCGGGTAACCGGCAGCGAATTGGTAGGTTTGATCCCTTTAAAAGCGATGCTAGAGGCCGGTAAATATTTCCTGCGCAAGCAACAGCGTTCGGTTGGGGTTAGCGAAAAGGAATTGATTAAGATAGCCATTAAATCTATGGGGTTGGATGAGCTTGGCCCGTTTGTCCCCGAAGAACGGATTATCGAATATTTACTGAAAGATAAGGCTGATAGCAAACTCATCAACATGAGCCTCGCAGATTTTGCCGATGAAACGGCGAGTGAAAGCCCGGCGCCCGGTGGTGGTTCTATCTCGGCCTATGTAGGCTCATTAGGCGCTTCATTGGCTGGCATGGTTGCCAACCTCAGTTCGCACAAAAAAGGATGGGACAGTCGCTGGCTGGAGTTCAGCGACTGGGCCGAGAAAGCGCAGCAATACAAAAATGAATTGTTAAACCTGGTCGATTTAGATACTACGGCTTTTAATAAGATTATGGAGTCGTTCGGCCTGCCTAAATCTACCGAAGAAGAAAAGGCTGCAAGGGACCAGGCTATACAGGATGCTACCAAATACGCCATTGAAATCCCTTTTAAAGTGATGCAGGCCGCTTTGAACAGTATGGAAGTGATTAAGGCGATGGTAGAGATTGGTAACCCCAACTCCGTAACCGATGCCGGTGTAGCTGCCCTTTGCGCCCGTACTGCCGTTTTGGGTGCGTTTATGAACGTGAAGATCAACGCCTCGGGTTATAAGGATAAAGATTATGTGGTGGATATCATTTACCGTGGCAACGAGATTGAACGGCAGGCTACTGTTTTGGAAGCCGGGATTATTGAAATGGTTAATGGGAAAATAGGATTGTAAAAGTGTAAACTGTTAGCAGGACGCTATATAGCGTTCCACTGAAACGCCCGGAACATGCGGAGCGCTTTGGAACGCCTTGGTGTTGATAATCAGGGCTTTATGTTTTGTCGAAAATGAGGTGTGGAACACTATTTGTGTTGATAATCAAATACTTAGTATATTTCGATATTGGTAAAAAAAAACGTAGAAAGGTACTTTATTTGGATGAAATTATTCTGCCAGCTGGTATTCTTTGATCAATGCCGAAGCAGGAATGTGCAATAGTTCGCTAAACTTCCTGATCATCGTTAAAGACAAAGCCTGTTTGTAGTTTAAAACTTTACTAACAGTGCCCTTATCACCATATTCTTCTACCAGGTCTGAATATTTATAACCAAAATTCTCCATGCGGATTTTTATTAATTCGATAGGATTTACTTCGGGTAGATTACTGTGCGTTTTCTCATACTCAGAAATAAGCAAAACAAGCAGTTGTTTTTCTTTATGCTCCTCAGAGCTTTTTTTTGAACGCTTAACTTTTTCATAGCGTTTAAGAGCCTGATCGTACTCTTCTTCAGTTTCTATTACGAACCGCTGCGGTCTTACATCATACATAAACCCCGGTTGGTTTTCTGCCTCCTCAAGTTTGTCATACACTTTCATGAGTTTGCCCCTTTTAGTTAAAATGCCGGCCTTGTTAAGGGAAAGAATAGCTTCTTTTTTTGACATGTGCTTAGCCTCTTCCAACTTTAATTTGGCGAGTTCAATTAGCATTTCTATGTCTTTATCGCTCATGATTGTTGTTGATTATAATCAAATATAATTAGATTAACTATAATATCGAAAAGGGTGCAAATCAAATTGTCGCTAACGGGCTATTTGGGCTAAAGCCGTTAACAATCAATTTGTGCTTAGCGTTAAAAGGGACGGCAATGAATTAAACCATTCATTGCCGTTGGCTTCAGCCAACGGGCCAATATCCGGCAGAAGTGAGGCTTTAGCCGAATTCGCGGAAATAAACCGGCAATTTTCAGCAATATTAGTTTAGCGACAATTTGATTTATGCCCTATCGAAAATGGACAATATAAAAAAAGCGATGAGGTAAAACTCATCGCTTTTCAATAATCCAATATAGCCATGAACCATCAACCATGATCCATGAACAAAAAACTAAAATCTATATCTCACAAACGCTTCCATAGCCTCATACTCAGCCAATCCTAATCTATCGTATTTTTTTGCGGTATCAGTTGTTCTGTCTTCTGCCCGTACCCAGAATTCACGTGCATCGTCGCCTGGGAATAC
>Ga0075366_10000306_pt1 | contig 22150 bp, 27 predicted proteins | sample EndMethybrTD3031_FD_72351 | JGI IMG/M metagenome (GOLD analysis project Ga0075366, IMG submission 72351) | Populus endosphere microbial communities from Tennessee, USA - Endosphere MetaG P. TD hybrid TD303-1 | ecosystem: Host-associated > Plants > Roots > Endosphere | place: USA: Tennessee...
ATTTATAAAAGAGGCAATTATCATGCATGAGATATACAATTGCGTTTAACCTATTTAAATCAAAATTTAATTACAGAAAAATGAAAACGATTAACATCGAAGAAATGGAACAAATTGAAGGTGGCATTAGCCTTGCTGCTTTTGGATGCGGGCTGGGCTTGGTAGCTGTTTTAGCAGGTCAGGAATATTTGTTACCAACTACAGCTGCTCTTTGCGGCGCCGCAATGAACGAATAAAACTTTCAAACTAAACCATTTAAGAAAACATGAAAAACTTATCAACCGAACAAATGGAAACCATTGAAGGTGGTTTCCCATGGGGTAGCTTTGCTGCCGGAGTGGCTTGTGGCGTAGGCTTACTTACTGCCGAAACTGGTATTGGAGTTGCCATAGCTTACGCAAGCTGCGGTGCAGCATTTATTTCAGACTAATACTTTTTTTGATTGGCGGCAGCAAATTGCCGCCAATCTTTTTCAATATTAAATCATGACAAATAAGTTCACCTATATATATCTGAAATTTATTTTAGCTATAACATTTTTCCTGTTGTCTTATAATTCTTATCGTAACCATAATGCCATATCTGTTAAAGTTGTAGCATTTGCTGTTGTTGCAACAGCCTGGACGGCATTGGGTATTTATAATTTTAAAAAGTGGAAAGTAAATAATGGCGTTAACTATAAGTAAACTATTTAAAAGCTACGGTAATAACAATGCGCTTGATAATATAAACCTTACCTGCGGCCTTGGGTGGGTGTACTGTTTATTGGGCCGGAACGGTGCCGGTAAAAGTACCCTGATCAACATCATTGCAAATCTTATAGAGCCTACATCGGGCGGTATTGTTTTTAATGATTTGGATTATACCAGGAACGAAATTGAAATTAAGAAACAAATCGGGTTATTAAGCCAGTATGACCAGCTGGTGGGCGATTTAAACGCGCGGGATTATTTGCAATGGGTTGGCTTATTATATGGTTTAAGTAAAACAGAGGTACAAAAGCAGATAGCCAACCTTTTAAATTTTTTTTTTGATAACGATGAAGATTTAAGCGGAGCCTGTGCGGGTTACTCAAGCGGGATGAAAAAAAAGCTAACATTTTGCGCAGCTGTTATTCATAAGCCCAACCTGTTATTACTTGATGAGCCATTTGCCAATCTTGATCCTGTTGCGGCTAATAAACTATGCGATTTTTTAATTGCCTATAAAAATAGCAGCCGGTTATTGTTTGTATCATCGCACGATTTGTTGTACGTAGACAAAATAGCCACCCATATTGGCATAATAAATAATGCATCGTTTGTATATAACGATTCGATGAGCCATTTTAAAGATGGCGGTCCCCGTACATTAGATCAAGAGCTGCTAAAGTATCTACAACCCAAAAACAACCATTCATCCTTACTTGAATCAATAATATAGTGAACATACTTATATTTTTATTGACAAAACGGTTAAAAAACTTTTACAGTGCTAACAACTGGAAAGGAATGCTTAGTGTATTTTTCTTTTCGGCTGTTTTAATGGTTTATGCAATTGGGGTAAGTTACCTATATGATCAATATGTAACTAAAAGTTTAAGCTCATCGGCCACTAATGTGCTTACCGGTATAAAAATAATGCTGATGGTTTTACCGATATCGCTAAAGTTTTTTCCATCATTCTCTTTAAAAAAAACAATTATAAGTCTGCACTATCCAGTAAGTGCCTTTAAAATTGCCATGATCGATTTTTTTGCTGTGTGCCTTATTAAAGCAAGTAATTGGATATTGTTTGCCTTTATAATTGTACTTAGCCTTGCCAGCAAGTATATACCGTCCGGTGACACGGTTTTGCTGTTTTATTATTGGCTAATAGGTTTTTTACTCGCCGAAAATATTATAAACGCCGTTAGCTGGCGTAAATACTTATACTTAACATTGTCTGTTTTATTGCTGGCCGCGCTTATTGTTTTTACCAGGTACCAGCCTAGGCTGCATTTAACCCAAACAATAATTTGTACCGCTTTAACAATTTGTGTTTTATGGTTATTGGCTTGCTTTTTTATATTTTATAAACGGGATTTTGAAATTGAACAAGCAGGTGGTCATCTTACTTTGGATAAACAACCTGGTAACTTAAGCGAATTTTTATCGCTAAAAATATTATGGCATAATAAAAGGTGCCGCACGGCCTTGATCATCGCTTTTGCCTGCAAAATAGGGTTCCTGGTATTATTTCTGTCGGGTACCGACCATTTTACCTTTAATCAAATACTTCATAAAGTGCCTTTTGTGTTATTGCTCGAGCCCCCGATTATTGTTTTTACTTATGTGTTTAATAACATTTGGGGATATTTTATTGATGTACAGCTCAACAACATTATTGTAAACCCATCGCCAAAAACGCAGGTTAAAACCTACCTTAATTTTTTGCTGCCCGTATTAATCATCGACTTTGCAATTGTAATTGCTATTTGGGGATACTATAACGTGTTAGATCCAAAGCTTATCGTTATTTACGGTGTATTTACAGCTTATTGTTTGCCGTTTGGCTTTTTAAGCTCATTTCGTAAATATTTCCTTGTCGATCTGTCGATGAACTTTTCGAGGTTCAGGGGCAAAACATCTCAATTTTATTCCTTTTTGATGATAACGCCAGCTTTTGTAGTCGGCTTTATATATGATATGGATGTTTACCTGTATCTCTTCCTTAGTGTGTTGTTAATTGCATCGGTAATAACTTCACTTTACATAAAATCAACTTTTAACATTCATTATCAAAAATTAAAACAAACCATTTTTGGCTTAAAGCCGGCCGCTAACCTATAAACCCATTTTTACATTCTCAATTAAAGCATCATGATCAATGAGATAAAAAACTACAGCACCATTAAAATGTTTGGGATATACTGTTTGTACATTATTGCATTTATGTATCTGCAGCATTTGTTTTTAATAAACGACCAGCTTTACTACCATTCACTATCCGACCAATTAAGCTATGAGAGCATTGATAAAATGCTGGCATTTCAAAAAAAGTGGCAATGGCTTAGTTATTGTGCTATCCCGCTGTTATACTTTATTAAATTTTTGCTTATTAGTTGCTGCCTGCTCTGCGGGTCGATATTTTTTAATGCAAAGCTCAAATTTTCAGAGGCCTTTAAAATCGCCATTTTATCTGATATAGTTTTTATAATTCCGGTTATTTTGAAAGTGGTATGGTTTGCGTTTTTCCATAAGCAATACACACTTGAAGATATACAACATTTTTCGCCGCTTTCGGTAGTTAATTTTTTTGATGCAAAATCCATTAGTACACTTTGGTATTATCCCCTACAATCAATAAACATATTTGAAGTGGCATACATATTTGTGCTTGGCTTTTGGATATATAAGTTTGAAAACAAAAACTACGAAAAAGGACTTAAGCTCGCCATAAGTACTTACCTGCCTGGATTGTTTATATGGATAATACTCATCATGTTTTTAACCATCAACATTAATCCTAAGATATAATGAAGAAAATACTGGCGTTTTTTTTAGTTGTTATACTCGGTGGCAGCATAAGTTATATGGTTTATCATATTATCCATGTAAAAAAACAAACAGACATTGCCAATCAAAATAAACAACAGTTACCTGGTTTTACCTTTTTTGATTTAAATGGAATCAAAAAGGGAAGCGAAATTGTTAAACAGGGATTACCCGTTGTTATTATTTATTTTAATAACGACTGCGAACATTGCCAGCAGGAAGCCAAACAACTTAACGCAAATATGCCTATGCTTAACGGCGCGCAAATTGTAATGATATCATTTAACACGGCCGATGAGATAAGGCAATACGCAAAAAACTACCAGCTTGATAGATATAAGCAGGTAACTTTTTTAAGAGATAAGGATTACAAATTTACCCATTGGTTTGGCAACTGTAGTATCCCTTCGGTATTTGTTTACAATGCGCAGCACCGCTTAGTTAAAGAATTTTATGGCGAGGTAAAGGTTGAAGCAATTAAAAAACTCATCTGATATACTGCAAAATCGATAAACCCAGTTTTGATGAAACCTATTGCTACTTTAAAAAAGAGTTTTGTGCTACAGCATGACCATACCGATTGTGGCGTGGCCTGCCTGCTTACAGTAACGCGCTATTATGGTGGCAATTATCCGCTCGAAAAACTTCGCGAACTTAGTGGCACAAACTTAACGGGTACTACCTTACTTGGCTTATATCAATGCGCAAATAAAATTGGCTTTACAGCCCAGGCCTTTGAAGCCGGTTTTGATAATATTAAAACACTGGCCGAACCGTGTATATTACACGTGATCATCGACAACATGCAGCACTACGTGGTATTGTATGGTTTTAGCGCAGCAAAAGGGGATGAGCAGTTTATAATTGGCGACCCTGCAAGGGGTATTATAACCGTGACCCATGAACGGCTTGCCGAAATATGGAAAAGCAAAACGTTGTTACAGCTTAAGCCCACCGACGCCTTTGTATCAGAAAAACAGCAAACTCAAATTAAATGGCAGTGGTTTTGGAAACTGCTTAAAGATGATTTTAATATTTTAACCGTTACCATGATATTGGGCGTGCTCATTACCATACTGGGTTTGGCTATGGCTGTTTTTTCGCAAAAGCTTATTGATAATATACTGCCATCGGCTAATCGCGAAAAGCTTGTAATGGGGCTGGTATTGTTATTCCTGGTGCTATTAATAAGGGCAGGCTTAAGCTATATGCGCCAGTATTTTTTGCTGTTGCAAAGCAAAGATTTTAACAACAGAATAGTCGGTGATTTTTTTAGCGTGCTGGTACGGTTGCCGAAATCGTTTTTCGACCGTAGAAAAACCGGTGATATGATAGCCCGGATGAATGATACAGCCCGCATTCAGCGCAATATAGCTTATATAACAGGCTCGGTATTTATTGATATCATTATATTTTTGGTTACCTGTTTTTTCCTCATCAACTACTCGCTTACCATATCGCTCATCGTTTTTTGCTTTATTCCTGTACTGGTGTTTACCGTATTAAGCTACACCAAACCGGTTAAAAACAAACAGCGAGTGGTAATGGCCTCCAATGCCCTTAACGAAAGTAATTACATCGATACTATCCAGGGCATAGCGGTTATTAAAAGCCATAATAAAGAGGCTTTTTTTACCCGTAACATCAGCAATATATACGGTGCGCTGCAAAATGAAACATTGGAGTTAGGTAAAATCGGGAACAACTTCAGTATAACTACCGAGTTTTTTAGCTTATCATTAAACGTGATATTGATAAGTGTCGCTTCGTTTTTAGTACTAAATAAACAGCTTAAAACCGGCGAGATGATTGCCATTATATCGCTGGTAAATAGCCTTATCCCTGCCGTGGCCCGTTTATCGCAAATTAATATCCAATTCCAGGAGGCCAATATTGCTTTTGACCGGATGTACGATTTTACATCCATTCAACCTGAATACCCGGAAAATACCGGGTCGGAAGCCCCGTTGAACTTTAACCAGCTGGCACTCGAAAATGTAGCTTTTAGATTTCCGGGCCGCAAGCTGATATTGAAGGATGTGTCGTTGTATTTGCGGAAAGGCGAGATGATAGCCCTGCTTGGCGAAAGCGGTTCGGGCAAAAGTACTATCATTTCTATATTACAAAAGTTCTTTATACCCGATAGTGGATATATAAAGGTAAATAACCAGCTTTTGAGTGATATACACACCTATCAGTGGCGAAATATAATTGCAACTGTACAACAGGATATTAAATTGTTTAACGGCACACTCTTAAACAATTTAGGATTAGGGCAGGCGGAAGAAGAAACTGCAGCAGTTATCAATTTTTGTAATGAACTGGGTTTTGGCCGGTTTTTTGAAAGCTTTCCACAAGGTTATTTCACCCTGGTTGGCGAAGAAGGTGTAAGCCTTTCAGGCGGGCAAAAACAATTGGTGGCTTTGGCCAGGGCGTTGTATCGCAAGCCTCAGATTTTACTTTTAGACGAAGCTACATCGGCTATGGACCGAAATACCGAAAAGGCCATCCTGAATGTCATACAAAACGTAAAACACACCATGGCCGTTTTCCTGATTACGCATAGGGTACAAACAGCAAAAATTGCCGATAGGATATATATACTTGAAGATGGTATCATTAAAGATAGCGGTACGCCGATGGCGTTGTCGGCCAGGCCCAACTTTTATTCACAGCTAATAACCGACGTATTTGTGGCATAGGCCGGGTATATAAGCAACACCCACTTGAAATGCAAAAAATAAAAACGGGCTATCCAAATAGATAACCCGTTTTGTTAGAAGATTGGGAGCGCTGTTTACACCAGCTCCATCAAAGCTTCTTTGCTAAATCCTTTCAATTCTTCGGTGCGGTTTTCGCGGATTTTTTGCGCCCAGTGCGGGTCGGCCAATAATGGGCGGCCAACGCCAACCAAATCAAAATCGCCACGGTCCATGCGGAGCAGTAATTCATCCAGCGAGCTTGGGTTTGAGCTTGCGCCACCAAAGGCTGCCAAAAACTCACCATCTAAACCAACAGAACCAACGGTAATTGTTGCTTTGCCGGTTACTTTTTTGGCCCAGCCTGCAAAGTTTAAATCTGATCCTTCGTATTCGGCTTCCCAGAAACGGCGCTGCGAGCAATGGAAAATATCTACGCCGGCATCGGCCAAGGGGTTTAGCCATGCTTCCAGCTCCTGTGGTGTTTTGGCCAGTTGGTTGGTATAATCGGCAGGTTTCCATTGCGACAGGCGGATAATGATGGCAAAATCCTCGCCAACCTGTTTCCTTACTTCTTTAATTACTTCAATAGCAAAGCGGCTGCGTTCGGGCAGGGTTTTACCGCCATAAATGTCGGTACGTTTGTTGGTTTCGTTCCAAAAAAACTGGTCTATCAAATAACCATGCGCGCCGTGTATTTCCACACAGTCAAAACCTAATCTTTTGGCATCGGCGGCAGCGCGGCCAAATGCGGCAATGGTATCGGCAATGTCGGCATCGGTCATGGCATTGCCGTTAGTGTTGCCCGGCCGGTTTAATCCCGAAGGCCCTTCAAACGGTTGCGATGGCGCCCAGCCCGAGCCGTGGTTATCCATTATACCCATATGCCATATTTGCGGGCCCATAGCGCCGCCCCCGGCATGCACGCCGTTAATAACGTTTTGCCAGCCGGCCAAAGCTTCGGAACCATAAAAATGAGGAATGTTAGGGTCATTTGACGACGATACCCTATCTATAACGGTGCCTTCGGATAGTATCAAACCCACTTCGCCTTCGGCGCGTTTGCGGTAATAGGCGGCAACATCGGCTGTAGGCACACCGTTTGGCGAGAATGAACGCGTCATCGGAGCCATTACGATGCGGTTTTTGATATTTAATGATTTCAGGCTGAACGGCCTGAACAAAGTGTTATTAGTACTCATGGTATAGTTTGTGTTTTGTAAATGCTTAATTATAGTTCCGATTCAATCAGTTTACTTAGTGCAGCAAAAGCTTCTTCGTTTCGTTTGTAGTAAGTCCATTGGCCAACGCGGGTAGCGGTAACCAGGCCGGTGCGCTGCATGAGCGCCAGGTATTCTGAGACGGTAGATTGTGTAAGCCCGGCCTTAGCCTGAATTTGACCAACGCAAACACCATTGGCAAACCCATATTTCTCCTGGTCGGGAAAGTTAATTTCCGGCTCTTTAAGCCAGGCTAAAATTTGCAGCCGGGTTTTGTTTGATAGCGCCTTAAATATCTCTAACTGATCCATGGTACAAAGATATATCGACTTTTTCCGATATTCCAATTAACAATGAAGAGATGACATTGGATTGATGAAGCTAAATGTCAAGCATTAAAAACTAATTCAGAATTTAATTTTGAAATATATTTTTATTTGCAAATTTAATTCTAATATTTGAATGTTTTAAACGATATAACCAAATAATAAGTATGAAGATAGTTTGGACAGGAAGTGCTTCGTTTTTATTGTTACTAACAGCTTTCACGACTTGGGGGCAGGACAACACAATAAAAAACATTAAAAAAGTTGAAAATGGACTATTCCCGCCGGTTCAGATAGAAGGTGAAAAGCCGTGGAATATACTGGATAGGATGGCATACTATAAAACGCCGGGTTTAAGTATAGCGGTTATCCAAAACTACCATCTTGTTTGGGCAAAAGGTTATGGATTTGCCAATGATAGTTCAAAAACACCTGTAACCACGCAAACGCTTTTCCAGGCCGGCTCTATCAGCAAGTCATTGAACGCGGTGGGCGTACTTAAACTGATGGAACATCATAAGCTCGATTTATATGCAGATATCAATACTTATCTTAAAAGCTGGCAGTTTCCTTATGATAGCCTGTCTAAAGGAAAAAAAATCACCATGGCAAGCTTGCTAAGCCATACTGCGGGGATAAATATGCAAGGTTTTGGTGGTTATTTGCCGGGTAAGCCCCTGCCAACCACTGTCCAAATATTAAATGGCGAAAAACCTGCTAATAGCCCACGTATCCGGTCTGTTTTTGAACCTGGCTTACGATTCGAATATTCGGGCGGCGGAATCATTATCGCGCAGCAAGTAGTGATGGATATTACCGGCAAACCGTATGCTGAGTACATAGAACAAGCCGTTTTGAAACCATTGGGCATGAGCAGCAGTTCGTTTAACCAACCCCCTGCCTATATTAACCAGGCGATGCTTGCTACCGGCTATAACGTAATCGGTAATCCGATTCCGGGTAAATACCGCATTTTCCCCGAGCAGGCTGCTGCCGGCTTGTGGACAAACCCTACCTACTTAGCTAAATTTGTTGTTGGCATTCAACTCGCTTATGACGGGAAATCAACTAAGCTACTTACTCAAAAAAGTGCCCGGCTAATGCTTACACCTTACCGGGATAAGATGGGAACAGGGCTTGGCTCCTTTATAAATGTTTCGGATAGCACAAAATATTTTAGCCATCCGGGAGCAACGGCAGGCTTTCAAAGTATTTATTATGGCAGCCTGCAAGGCGGTAATGGTGTGGTAGTTATGCTTAACAGCGGCAGCCAGCAACTGGTCGCAGAGGTAGTAAACAGCGTAGCAAAGGTATATGGCTTTAAAGATCTATATCATACCAATATCAAAAAGCTGGTAACGGTGTCGGCAGATACATTGAAAATCTATACGGGACAGTTCCTGCTGGCTCCCAATAGAATTTTATCCGTGCTAACGGAAGACGGACGTTTTTACGTGAGGATGCAGGGCGAAACAAAACGCGAACTTTTTGCAGAAGCACCAAACAAGTTTTTCTTGCGCGAATTGCCTTATGAGCTCGAATTTATAAAAGATGCCAGTGGGGTCGTTAAGTTGGTGCTGTATGCCGATGGTGGTAAGATAGAAACTAAACGGGTGAAGTAATATGGGGGGTGGTAACTGAATCAGGAGATTAGGGTCAAGATTTAAGACCCTGGACGTTGCGGTGGAGTGATGATATGAGTTGCCATCTAACTATCAAGTTATAATACGGCCCTTTTTTTAACTCCTGTCATGCATGACAGTTTTTTATTTTTGGATAATGCTTCCGTTTCAGAATCCGCTGATTTTACCACGAAAAGCCTTTTCTTCGCTTAATTATCCCTTGTAAAAATTTTTGCTCCCAAAAACTACCCCCTCAACTTATCCAGTAAATCGCTCAGTTGGGCGGCCTCGTCCAGGCTGAGGTTGTTTTGAAGTATATCGCGGGTTTTAAATTCTTCGTCCATTTTGGCGAGGGTTTGCAGGCCAAAGTCGCTGATGCGGATGTCTACTGCACGGCGGTCTTTATTATTAGTACAGCGCGACACCAGTTCTTTTTGGATCAGGCGGTCGACAATACGGCTGGCGTCAGACATTTTATCAATCATCCTTTCTTTTAGCAAGTTAATTGTGGCCGGTTTTGGGTACTGGCCCCTTAGTATCCTCAGGATATTAAATTGCTGCTGGGTAAGGTTGTGCTTATCAAAATGACAACGGAAGAAGTTGTTTAACCACCCCGATGTATAAGCAATATTAATGACTACTTTATGGTAATTATCCTCAAACTTGTTGCTTTGTATTTCGTCCTCTATCCGCATAATAGTTTATAATGACTAAAGTACAAATATGTTTATTTATTTTTAAAATTGAGGTAACCTAATCGGCTATTAGCTTTGCCGAAAACCATCTTTGAGGTCATCGTTTTCGTCATGTGTTACGGGTTTCCCGTAGTCCCAGGGGCAGTGCAGGCATTTATTTTTGCAGCAATAGCCGCGCGTTAAATGGTATTGCCTGGTAAAAACAAAGTTGCCATCTTCGTTAATATAATAATCAATCCCTTCCTTCAGCATCAGTTGAGTATTTTTACAAATATCTCATCTTTAAAATAATTCTTCAAATGCCGGCCATCGCCATGTAGCGTCCAAACCTGTTTAGGTTGGGTACGGGTAACGGTTTCCAGGATATCGTTCCAGTCTACATGGTCAGATATAAAAAGGGTATCCTGGCTGTTTACCTGCAGGTTTTTCCAGCCCGATGCAAACAATCGCTTTACACCTGTAGCCCTGATATAGCTATCAAACGTAAAGGGGGGGACTATATATACAAATTCATCCTGCACTTTCATGAGCTTACGGCCGTAAACCTGGTATTTGCCCGGGCGGTAGCCCATGTTTTCGTAAATGGCATTGATGGGCATAATTTTATGATGTACCAGGATTTTCTTTTGCGGGGCATGTTCGGTTATCAGGTTAATGAGCCGCTGGCTTTTGCCCAAGCCATAGGCACCCAGCAAAATATTGATTTGGACATCGTTGATCTTTTTAATTTCTTCAACCGGATCTGGGTGGATAACGGCCGGATCGGCGAAGGTGCTTTCGGTTATCAGTACATCGGTTTTTACCCATTCAATGGGTTCGCAGGTTGCATCGGGTTGCAGTTTGTAGTCGCCGGTATATAGGTAACGCGTACCCTCATATTCCATAAGTATCTGTGCCGAACCCAGCATATGGCCTGCAGGTATAAAGGTGATTGTTACCTTGCCTATTGTAAAAGGCTGATTAAATGGCACAATATGGAAAACCTTGGCGGCGGTGCGTTCATACCTTAACTGCATTATAGTTGCCGTAGCGCGGGTGCAATAAACATCGGTGTTGCCACTAATGGCATGGTCGGCATGGGCATGGGTAATAACGGCGTTTTTAGCGGGCAGTTTGGGGTCGAGATAAAAATCGCCGTATTTGCAGTAAAGGCCTTTATCATCTATCAGTACAAAATCATCGAGTATCATTTTTTAAGAGCTAAAAGCTTAAGGCGTAAAGCTAAAAGCTAATGTTTAATTCATTATAAGTTATGGGCAAGGGCTAAATATTTTTGATGCAAGGCAACTACCTGCGGAATTACCAGCCGGCTGTCGTCGTTTATGATGACGTCATCGGCCAGTTTTTTCTTTTCATCCTCGGGCATCTGGCGGCCTTCCCGTTTTTTAACTTCATCAATGCCAATGCCATCGCGTTGTACAACACGGGCTATACGTTTATCCAGTGGGGCGGTTACAATGATGGTACGGTCGCAGGTTTTATATGAGCCACTCTCAAACAATATGGCCGCCTCGCGAATGATGTATGGGGCATCTTTTGCTTTCGCCTCCAGCGCTTCAAAAGCCCTGAAAACGGCCGGGTGTACCAACGCGTTAAGTTTTTCTAATTCGGCCGGGTTGTTAAAAACAATAGCTGCAATATGCTTACGGTTTAATGAACCATCTGCAAAATAAGATTCGGTACCAAAGGTTTGCTTAATGGCATCAATTAAAATGGCATCAGTAACCATAACTTTTTTTGCTTCGTCATCGGCGTAAAAAACAGGGGCGCCCAGTAACTCAAATACTTTGGCTGCAGTAGTTTTGCCGCTGCCTATGTTGCCTGTTAAACCTATTTTAAGCATTTTATTTCTTGATAATAAAATCAATGTTCGCCGGGCTCACCTTCACTATTTTACAAAAAGGAGGGAAGCGTGTTAGCTGTACCGGTAGGGTAGAGTAGCCATGATCGCGCCACAGATCAAGATCGGCGGTTGCCTCAAAAAGGTCGTCGCTCATATCCTTGTAACGGTTTAGCGATGTGGTGAACGTGACTTTAACTTTTTGCGGAAACACTTTAACGTTGTCGTAATTGTGGTTATTGATGAGTTTAACCGGGATATCTAAAGTTTTCTCGGTAAACTCATCAACAGGGATAACTACCTGTACGCTTTTGGGATAGATGGTTAAATTACCTTCGCTCACCGCCTGCAAATTTACACGTGTATTGATAGTTTCGTTTACATCGACGGCTTTTATCGAATCGGTTTTCCATTCGCTTATCTTTTGCAGCCTGTCGGCAGGGCCGCTTATGGTTACATACGCGGGTTTAACAGATACGTTGCCCGATATGGCAAACTGCTTTTGATATTCAATACCTAATAATGCCCGCACCGGCACTTTTTTGGTAAGCCGGTTGGTAAAATCAAAATAGAGGGTATCGGGATCGATGGCTGTAATTTGTTGATTAGGGTCCCGTTTTGCATTGATAAGCTTGAGCTGCGAACTAAGCACAACATAATTGCGGGTATCCAACGGTGTCAAATCAACAGTAACCGGTTTGTTTTCGGGCTTCATTTTCGAAAACAGCATTTGCCAGCCGGTACCTTGTATGGTAGCTTTCACACTATCGGCCTGCAACGGGTGGAAGGCACGTTTTTGCGGTGAGTTTTTGTAAACCAGCACTTCACTAACCGCAAAAGGTAACGGGCTTGATAGCGTAGTAAAAAGCCAGGCAACAATGGCAAGCCCAAGGCAGGTAAAAAATACCGAAAGCCGCCGCCGTTCTGTTGTGGATAGTTTTACTATTGCCATTTTTTATTGAGGTTGTTATTGAGGTTAAAGGGTAAAGGCGAAAGGTTAAAGGTAAATGTTCACAGGTTAAACTGTTAACTACCAATCGCCTTTCGCCTTATTATTTAGATTAAGGACAAGACACCTTTATCCTTTGGTCTTTTACCTTTATCCTTTCACCTACTTAACTACAGCCGGTGTGTTCAATGCTTTTGAGGCATCTAAAGATATTGCCGATTTATCGAAACGGATTTTTCCGTTTTCAACTTCAACCAAAAAGGTGGTTTCGTTTAGGTCGATAATGCGGCCATGGATGCCGGCTGTGGTTACAACCTTATCGCCTTTTTTAAGTTCATCTACATATTTCTTTTGGTCTTTTTGTTTTTTAACCTGGGGGCGTATCATAAAAAAGTAAAACACTACAATAATTAATACCATGGGTATCATCATTTGTAGGTTAAAACCGCCTGCTGCGGCCTGTAAAAAAATTGTTGCTATCATTGTTTAATTAATTGAAATTATTGTTTTAAAACTTCGCCAATAAGGTGCACCATAGTTTGGGCCGGTACTGTATTGGCGGTCACGGTAATTTGTTTATCCTGCAAACCGTTTTTACCTGCGCTGTTAAAGGTAACTTTGATAATACCGCTGTCGCCTGGTTTAACAGGAGCCTTAGGCCACTCGGGAATGGTACAGCCACAGGTAGCATGCGCCTCGCTGATAATCAGGGGCGATTTACCGGTATTGGTGAATTTAAAATCGTAATTAACTTTATCGCCGGTTTTTATCTTGCCAAAATCGTGGCTTTCTTTTTCAAACTTCATTACCGGCGCGTTAGCGGCATCAACTTTTGTTGTCGCGGCGCTATCTGCGTTGGCAGTGTTGTCACCTTTGGGCGATTGGTTACAGGCCGATAATAACAAACCTGCTGCTACCAAGCTTAAAAACAGTTTCTTCATTTTATATAGTCGGTTTTTTATATTTTTAACCTATTAAAGCTTTTGTTTCAAAGTGCCAGGTGCAGCTACGCGCAACCCGCAATTCAAAACTCACAACTATTCTATTAAACCTCTGCCGATTTTTTTGATCTTGTTTTCGGCCTTAAGGTCTATCAAAATCTTGTCTAAGATACCGTTTATAAATGAATTACTCTTAGGCGTGCTAAACTCCTTCGAAATTTCCAGGTACTCGTTAATAGTAACTTTTACCGGTATCGAAGTAAAGTTGACAAACTCTGTAATGGCCATTTTCATCAGCAGGGTATCCATCATCGCAATACGGTCGGGCTCCCAGTTGGTGGTTTTAGCGGCTATCAATTCCTGGTAAGGCGCATCAAAACGGATGCTTTTTGCAAACAGGTCAACCACAAACTCGCGGTCTTCTACCCAGTTACCGGTTATCTCGGCCAGCTGGTTTTGTTTGTAATCTTCGCTGCTAAAGTTTTTGAATGTTTTGGCAATTAAGGCTTGCAACACATCTCTGTCTACCGGCCAAAAAATGAATTTATCCTCAAAAACCTGTTCGGCCAATGATGATTTTAAAATTACTTTCTTGAAAATAAATTTGATAATGTCTTTATCCGTTTGGATGGTATCGCCGGTTTTGGCCAGGTATTCGGCATACTCGGGCGATTTTTTTAATGTAGTAAACAGGGTTTTAGCCAGTTCGGGCTCAAAGCCCCAGTCAACCTTGTATTTTTTTAAGGCGATAAGGTAATCCCTGTTATCATTCAGGGAGAGGATAAACCTGTTGCTGAGTATTTTAACATCAGCATTGAGGTCTTCGGCGGTGGGTAAATGCTTATTGGCGCGTTCTTCTTTATCGTTCGCGGCGTAGTTTGCCACTTCGGATATCAATGATAACATCCAGATGTACATTTCGAAAACCTCATCTATACTGCCCAGCATGTTTTTTTCATACTGTTTAATATCGGTAGTGTCCGATTGGTGGAATGCATATAATGCCTGTAATACTTTTACCCGTAGGTGCCTTCTGTTTAACATGTGTAAGAACGATTTGGCCGGCCAAATGGCCAGCGGTTTAAACTATAATTAATATGACGATTTTACTTTTTTGATATCCGTTATTCTTTTCTCTGCTATTTTATTTGCCGCTACAATTGTTGAAATGTTTTCGAGTTTAGAAAGTTTTAAAATATTGCGCGTTACCTCATAAATATTTTCGGTAAGCTGCATAGTGCGTTTTTTGCTAAATCCCATCAGCTCCGAATAGCAATTGATAATGCCACCGGCATTAATAACGTAGTCGGGCGCAAATAGTATATTTTTATCCAGCAACATTTCGCCATGAACAGCCTCGTCCAGCAACTGGTTATTGGCCGATCCTGCTATGATGCTGCATTTCAATTTGTTTATGGTTTGGGTATTTACCGTGCCACCCAACGCGCAAGGCGCATAAATATCGGCATCGATATCAAAAATACTGTTGTTGGATACTGCTTCGGCGCCATATTTTTTGGCTATCTGCCCAACGCGTTCTTCCTGGATATCGCTGATATAAACTTTTACTTTCTCATCGCGCAGCAGGCGTACCAGGTGCTCGCCAACGTGGCCCACGCCCTGTACTATTACCGATTTGCCGGCCAGTGTATCGGTGCCAAATTGTTCTTTAACACAGGCTTTTATCCCCATAAACACACCCTGCGCTGCTACAGGCGAAGGATCGCCGCTGCCGCCAAGCGTTTCGGGGATACCGGTAACATGCTGGGTTTCCATGCGGATGTATTCCATATCACGCGGATTGGTGCCAACATCTTCGGATGTAATAAACTCGCCGTTAAGATTTTTAATAAAACGACCAAATTTACGCATCAGCGCCTCGGTTTTATCACGGCGCGAATCGCCGATGATAACCGAATAACCGCCGCCCATATTAAGCCCTGCTATGGCGCATTTGTACGTCATGCTTTTGGCCAGGCGCAATACATCATTTAATGCATCGCCCTCGGTTTTATAACTCCACATGCGGGTGCTGCCAAAAGCAGGCCCAAGGGTGGTATCATGGATAGCGATAATGGCTTTCAGATTGGTATCCGGATCGCTGCAAAACACCACTTTTTTGTGCCCGAAAACTTCGAGCTGGCTGAAAATGGATTGCTGTGATTGTTGAACGGGCATTAGTTGTATTATGGTAAATGTTTCAAGGCGGCACAAAAGTAGATGTTTTTTTGGTTACAGCAAAGTTTATTAAAGGCTAAAGTAGTTACCTGAAAGGCATAAGTTAATTATAGATGGTTTAATTTCGTAAAAAGAAATTTTATTTCGAAGAGCTTTAGCCCTTCGTGAAAACGGGGCCAACTGTTATTTGGGCAATATCCCCAAATACGACCCCTTGTATAGGCCGCCTGGTCGCAAAAACACCCTGAAATTGTCGATATCGCCCCATGTTAAAAAGGGTTTTTAGTTTTAGGTTTGTATAGTGATGGTCATGTCTTGCAATTGCCTGCTGCCCGTCATTGGTTATGGTTTAAAACCGGAATTGATATGTTACTCCAAAACAAAAACGCAATTATATATGGTGCCGGAGGCTCCCTGGGCGGGGCAGTGGCGAAAGCCCTGGCTGCAGCTGGCGCAAAAGTATTTTTAACCGGCCGTACACTGGCCCCATTGCAAATAGTGGCCGATGAAATTATTGCCCTTGGCGGACTTGCCGAAGTTGCACAGGTAGATGCATTTGATGCAAACACCATTAAACAACATATAGATACTGTTCTAAAATCGGCGGGGACAATAGATATCTCCTTTAACGCTGTTGGGGTTGATGTTAAACAGGGTGCCCCGTTGGTTGATTTATCGGCAGATGATTTTGTAAATCCGGTAACCTTCACCTTACAAACCCGGTTTTTAACCGCGACTGCGGCAGGCAGGGTGATGATGCAACAAGGTTCGGGCGTTATCCTGTTCCTTACTGCAACGCCGGGTGGTATTGGTTACCCCTTTACCGGAGGCTTTGCCGCCGCCTGCTGTGCGGTAGAAAGTTTTAGCTGTAACCTGGCATCCGAAGTAGGTTTACATGGGGTACGCGTAGTAAATATCCGATCGGGCGGCTCGCCGGACTCCAAAGTGTTTGCCGACGCGATTAAAGAGCGCCCTGAAGTAATGGCTACAGTATTGAAACAGATGAAGGCAGATACGATGCTGAAAAAACTACCCTTCATGGCTGATATTGCCAATACCGCGGTATTCCTGGCGTCAGATTTGGCCGGCAACATAACCGGCGTAACTATTGACGTAACAGGCGGCACCACGGCAGCTCTCAACTATCGGTCGAGCCCGGAAGTCCGAAAGTTGGCACGTCCGAAATTCGACAAAGACTGATAATCCAAAAGTTAGCCATTTTGATAATATAAAAAGTATTCAAAAAATGAAAGTAGTACGCGTACAATACACCACCAAACCTGAGTTTGCAGCCATAAACCAGGCCAACATAGCAGGCGTTGTTGCCGAACTAAAACAACTTAACCACCCCGGCATCAAATACACCTGTTGGTTGCTGCCCGATGGCAAAACCTTTATGCATTTTGATCAGCTGGAAAATGAAGAAGCTCACCAGGTACTACAATCATTAGCCTCATTCAAAAAATTTGCCGATGAACTTTGGGCAAGCGGACTTGAGGTAGAGCCGGTATTGGAATTGTTAAGCCCGGTAGCATCAACGGAAGAATATTTTTAATGTTTTTAGAATATTGTACAGGTAAAGCAACTGCAAAAGTTTTAGCTTTTTAATGTGCCGAAAACCCGCATTAATTAAACAAATAAGCGCCAGCTAAACCATTGGCACGAATTTTAGACAAACTGTTGTTATATACCCAATGCCATGAGCAAGAATATACTAATTGTCGACGATGACTCCGAAATGGTCGAACTCATCTGCCTGATATTAATGGAAGAGGGCTACAACGTTTGGACACTGACAAGTGGCGACCTGATTGAGGAAACCATGATCACCTTTAAGCCCGACCTGATCCTGATGGACGTGATGCTGGCCGACCTGGATGGCCGTGAACTATGCAAAAGACTAAAGGAAAGTGCCGAAACACACCATATTCCCGTGATCCTGATTTCGGGATTGGATGAATTGGGTGTGGATACGGATGCCGATGGCGCCCCTGACGATTTTATACCCAAGCCTTTTGATATCGATTCATTATTGCAAAAAGTAAGTAACCAGCTGGCTGCTTAACACATAACTGTTACCAAGGAAATCGCTTTTAAAATCAAGAAGAAAACAGGAGGCGCCTACGGAGCCAAAAAACGAGACACTTTTCACTATAAACACATAACTCCGCCGGAGTTGAAATAGTCGATGAGTCATTGACTCCAGCGGAGTCACGTGTTTATAGCCATGCAAACCTAAAAGTCAGGCTCCGTAGGTGCCTCCTTTTTAATTTTGATTTCCCTGGACTGTTACCCCAAGACCGGCAAAAACTTTGGCCAAATTGCTAACTTTGTGAACTAAAAAATGGTCAGCAAAATTGGTTTTGGCGGAAGTTGCCATTGGTGCACCGAAGCTATTTTTTTATCATTAAAGGGAATAGTTACCGTTCAGCAGGGCTGGATAGCATCCGACGAGGATAACTCCACTTTTAGTGAAGCGGTGATTGTTGAATTTAATCCTAAAGTGATATCGCTGCAAACGCTTGTAGCTGTGCATTTGTATACGCATAGCTGCACGGTAAACCATGGCATGCGGGCTAAATACCGGTCGGCAATTTATACTTTTAACGCAGCACAGGCGGTCGATGCGCAAAACGCCATTAAAGCCCTGCAACCGGATTTTGAAGCGCCTATCCTTACCAAAATTATCCCATATAAGCGCTTCCGGCTTAACAAAGACGAATATTTAAATTACTACTACAGTAGGCCGGATAAACCCTTTTGCCAAAATATAATTGATCCCAAATTAAGGCTGCTACTGTCGCGTTTTTCAAATGAAGTAGATATGGCAAAGTTACAGCACCTTTAAAATTCAGGTAATTAGCGGATCCAGCCGGCACTTTTCAAATACTTAACGAGTTGCGCGTCATTGGCCGATAGTGGAGGCAGCCAGGCACGCACAACTGTACGGTTCCAATAACGCCCACTTAGGTTGCCCGGTTTAGCAAATGTGTACCGGTATAAAACAGCCCTTACATAGCGCGGCGGTTTGTTTGTAAAGGGATTGCCGGCAAATAAACTTAATGCACGGGCATCATTATGAAGCAGTTTCCAAACCAGGTTTAGCGTCCAGGGGTATTGATCGGGTGATGACATGGACGCAAACCACATTTGCCAGTCTAACCGCAATTGGTAGGGTGCTATTTGTGGCGGGCGTTTATTAAGCTCAACGGGCAGGCCTTTATAAATATATGGTTTCCAATTGGCCTTATCGTCAGGGTTTTCGTCTGCAGTGCCTTCAAATACCACGTTGAAACGTTCGCGGCCTACCGATCCGAATGCACCGTAAGTATTCACCAGGCCAAGCGGGTCGAACGAACTGTTCATTACTTGCCCGGGCGATAAAATATTCAGCACCGGCTGAATGCTTAACAACGCGATAAGGCCGGCAACTACCCAGGCGGTAACGGTCATGGGTTTTGATTCTTCGGCGTTATCAGCTGCAATGGCGGCTTTGTTTACAATATAGCGCGGCAAAAGCCTGGCCCAAAAGCCGTCATCAAAACAGGCCAAAGCCGGTACTACAGTAAGCCAGTTTAAAAACGACAGGTTACCGCTAACCATAATACTCAATTGTAGCAGTACCATTACGACGCCCGCTATGTGGCGTGCCGTCCTGGGGCCAAATGAAAACCAGGGCGCTACCAGTTCGGCAAGCCAGTTAAACCAAACCCCTATCTTCAATGCTATTCGTGGCAAAAAATGGAACCACCGCGTAAGCGGGCCTGGAATGGGCTGCGTTTCAAAATAATAATATAGCGCTGTACCATTGCGCCACACCTCATCGCCGCGGTACTTAATAAGCCCCGCGCCAAGCATTACCCTGCAAATAAGCCAGCGAAACAATATGATGATAAGCACCGGCGGCGCATGTTTTGGGAAAGGCCGCATATCTGCCAGCGGGCAAAGAAAAATAGCCAGGAAACCCGTCTCGGTCAATTGAATTTCCCAGCCGTAGCCGTACCAATCCTGTCCGGCATGAACAAAAGACATGTACATGAACCATAGCACAGCAAGCATGGGCGCGTTGGCATATCCCGCCGCTACCACACATGAAAGTGCCAACCCCAGCCAGGCCATTGTCAAAAGCGCGGCATCCGAATGCGAAAACCAAAATACAGACGGCAGCCTTAAGAAGCCGGCCCCGGTTGAGCCTAAGGCAGTACTTATTTGCTTCAGGTAAACATCCACCGGCAACAATCCGTTTGAGCCAATGAGCGGTACTATTTGGTTAACGGCTACCAGAAAAGCGACAGCGTAAACAAAGCCCAATAAACGTAGGATTACAAAGCGGGTAAGCCAATAGGAAGGCGCATCGCCCTGCCCGCTAAAAGGGTGACTAATCTGCCCTGCTATATTGCCCTCTGCGTTCATCTTCGGTTTGTTATCTGATAAAGCTACATTATAAATACATTGGCCTTAAGGCTATGGTTTGCAAATCATTTCAAAAAAATGACTGGGTATTTCTGCGGATAAAAAACAAAATTGGCACATTTGTTAAAATTAAATAGTCATGAGTTTCAGCCTTGAGTCGCCGCGCCTTATTATCCGGTCATTTATTCCTGCTGATGAAGAACCCTACGTGAATATACATATGGACCCGGTAGTGAACGTGTATTTACCCATACGCACAGCCGAACAATACAGCGAGCTATTTCAGCAAAGCATAGCGCAGCCCGATGTAGCCCTTAACCGTTGGGCCATTGTTGAACGCCAAACCGGTAATTTTATAGGCAGCTGCCTGTTACGCGAATTTAATGCTGGCGATGATAGTATCATCGAACTTGGGTACAGCTTGGCTGCGCCCTACTGGAGCAAAGGTTATGCCACCGAAATGGCAAAACTGATGATTGATTACGCTTTTACTATCCCCCAAACACAAAAATTAGTAGCAGTTACCAACCAGGAAAATAAAGGTTCGCAAATGGTGCTGCTGAAAAGTGGCTTTACTTACAGGGGGCTGGTTGACAGGTATGAAGGGCTAATCTTGTCGTATTTCGAATATCCGAAGAAACAGGTTTAAGTCGAAAGTCTTAAGTTCTAAGTCAAAAGTGCCAAAAAGGATAACTCTAATCTTAATCAATACCTGGTATTATTAGCTTACCTGTGGCAGGGGCAATTCGGTTACGGTTGTTGCCCGTTCATAAAATCCTTTTAGCAATTTGGCAACTTCTTTTTTTAGCTGGACGGCCTGTTTCTTCAATAATGTTTTTGCTTTTTCATCTTGCATGGCTTCAGCAGCGAAAAGATCGGTAGCTACCTGGTTATCGTGCCAGTTGCCAATAGCAGTTTGCACTTGTTCCAGGTACTCGTGGTTAAAGGGCTGCTCAAGCTTAGGCTTAACCAGGTGATAATTATAAATCAGCATTTTAATTTGTTTGCGGCAGGCATGTAAATCTTCGCCAAACTGGTGTTGTTGTAAACCGGCAGCAATATGTTCCAACTGTTGCTGATAATATAAACGAATGTGCAGGTTAGGTACCTTCGGGACACGTTTTTTTAACTTCGGCTTTACCTTAGCCAGGGTTGCCAGGTGTTGCTGGCCTTCAGCCTTAAACTGCCCGGCCAGCGCGTTCATTATTTGTTCCTGGCCGTTTATAAAATCCATTTGTGTGGCTTGCTGGCTTTTGCCCAATTGCGTGTTGACATAGGCATTGCGTATCTCGCCGGCCAGTTTAAAAACTTTACGTACGGGTTTAAAGGGCTTGATTATTCCTTGTCCGTTTTTTACACTTTCGGCGAGTGTAAAAAATGCCCTTAGCTTTTTTACGCCTGTACGAAAACGGTGCAGGCTTTCCTGTTCGCCTTTTTTTATAAAGGCCTTCAGATGATGGATAGTGGCACGCCACTCCTTATCTATATATCTTTTTTCCTCCTCTTTTTTCATTTGCAGCACCACACATTATGCAATCATTAAATAAAACCTCGTAAACAATCAGCCTGTTTCGATAAATTAATGTTGACCGGGAAATACCTTTTTCAAACTTTTTAACGTCAAAACTGTCTTTTTAATACGAGTTAATTGTGATATCACCTTCATAAAGATCTTGAGGCAGAGTCACAGAGAACAGCTAAGCGTTTGATTCGGGCTTTAATACTGCTGAACTTAACACTATATATTAAAAT